>JGI20225J14565_1000360_pt1 | contig 10889 bp, 9 predicted proteins | sample BioMet4_FD_14565 | JGI IMG/M metagenome (IMG submission 14565) | reverse complement strand
CGGTCCAACCGTTGATGAAAATCACTGCCAAGTTCAAGAAGATGACAGGATACGCCCACGGATGGGCATTAACGAGGGAGAAGAATTGTCCGATGTCCATGGCAATGAAGGAGAGGTTTTTGTTCTTCTTTCCTAAGAAAGCCAAACCGATTCCGGCTAAGATAAAGACAAAAATCACTGCAAAAGGCCATCCAAATGCCGGAGAGAAGAGTCCTCCGACCCAAATATCATCCCGAACTTTAGTCACCCGTTTAAAGGCATCAGCGGCGGCATCATAAGTCACCGGCCTTGCGTGGACAAACGGCCCGCAAAGGCAAAGGAGAATCAAAGCGCTGGCAATCATCGAAAGCAACCAAAGGTGCCCTTTAATCCACTCCGAAGTCTTCCCAATAAAATCTTTGCTCGTCCCGTCTTTCTTCTCGTCAACGACCTGCGATTCCGACTGTGCGCTATTCATGAAAAAATTCCTCCTTTCGCACAACCGGAGGAACTTGAAATGAAGTACCTCCGCCAGCATTGCCTGGATCAGGTGCCGTCGAACCGGATATACGGTTCCTCTCAGCCCACTACGGTGAGCTCCGGATAGAACAAGTCTAGATTATTTGATTTGCCAGTCAATAGGGGCTTGACCATTCTCTACGAGAAAGTTGTTGCATTGGCTAAAAAGATGTTTGCCAAACCAGCCTCCTTGGTTAGCAGCCATCGGCGAAGGATGCGAGGCACATAAAGCCGTATGCTTCGGATTACGAATCAAAGGAAGATACTGTTTCGCAAAGCGACCCCATAACATAAATGCAATCGGCTGATCGAGACCATCAAGATAGGTCATGACATCATTAATAAAGGCGTCGTATTCGGCACGGGCATGAGAAAGAGGCTGACCCGCTCGAACGGTTAAATAAGCGTTCAATAACAAGATTCCTTGTTCGGCCCAGGGCGTTAAATCTCCATTCTCAAAATTCATTTTGATTTTGAGATCATCTTGGATTTCTTTATAGACATTAATTAGTGATGGCGGCGGATCAATTCCCCGTGGAACCGAGAAAGAAAGCCCCATTGCTTGACCGGGGTTATGATAAGGATCTTGCCCGATGATGACGACCTTTAATTGTTTCGGCGCGGTCAGTTTAAAAGCCTGATAAACCATATCGCGAGGAGGGTAAATCGTGTAATTTTGGTACTCCTCTTGCAAGAAGGCATGAAGAGTGGCGGAGTAGCTCTTGCCTTTAACCTGGTCGAAAAGGTCTTTCCAATCAGCGATCATACGCTGATTATACTTCCTTATCTTGATGAAGTAACCCCGAGGAAGTTTTATACTAAACCCGATGTTCAAAGTGTTGTGGCTATTTAACCATCCGGCTCCGTATAAAATCGATTTCTTCAATCAGCTCGGCGAGCAAGTGGATCTCACCGCTATTTTTGAACGGACTTCAGAAGGGGACCGAGGCAAGGCTTTTTATTATGAAAAAGCCAAAAACTTCAAAGAAATCATCCTGTCCTCTTTGAAGCTCGGGAATTACAACAATTTTACCAACGCGATCATCCCCTTAATCAAAAAAGGGCATTACGACATCATCGTCATCAATGGGTGGAGCACCCTGAGCGAGATGAAAACCATCCGTTATTTAAAACGCCACAAAATACCCTACATTTTTGCGATTAACGGGGGAATTGCAAGGGATAACGAACCTCAATGGAGGAAACGCTTAAAAGAAAAATATCTTCCCGGCGCTGCGCTTTATCTTTCGCCCGATCCTTTTTCTTCAACTTACCTCACTTATTACGGAGTCGACGAAATGCGAATCCGTCTTTTCCCCTATTCCACCATTTTTAAGCGCGAAATTCAGCCCCGCTCTTTGAGCGCGGAAGAAAAGCAAACCCTTCGCCAGCAAGAGCATCTTCCCGCAGGACCTCTTTATCTCTCGGTGGGTTCTTTTATTCCACGAAAGAACGATGACCAGCTTCTTCGGATTTGGAACAAACTCACTCCTGAAAAGACCCTATTATTAATCGGCGATGGACCCGAAAAAGAACGCTTCCAGCATTTCATTGAAGACCACAAACTTCATAATGTCCTGATTTTGCCGTTCAAACCTCACGATGAGATCTTGCGTTATTTCCGGATGGCGGATGCTTCGATCTTTTTAACCAAAGAAGACATCTATGGTCACGTTGTTAACGAATGCTTGAGTCAAGGCACGCCCGTCATCGCTTCGGAGAACGCCAATTCTGCCCGCCACTTGATCGAGGAAGGCAAAAATGGTTATTTGGTCTCTTTAGATAAGGAAGACGAGATCATGAAAGTCTTAGAAAAACCATTAACACCATCCTTCGGAGAAGAAGCCTTAAAGACCGCCAAAGAAAACACCATCGAAAGCATGTGCCAAGCCCACCTGAAAATCTTCCAGGAGTTTTTAAGTTTATGAAGATTCTTTATCTCACTACAGCCATTCGAAATGAGGACTATATTTCCCTCCTAAATCAAGGCTATCGTTTAAGCAATCCTTCCAATCAAAATTTTCATGAAAAAATGATTCAGGCGCTTGCTTTGACCAACGAGGTTTCTGTGATTTCTCTCGTTCCCTCGCTCGATCACGATTTCACACTCTCTGATTCTGGCATTTTTCACTACGTCAACTCGTCTGGAAGCCCCCTAAACCGCCTTTTTTGGCGAAAGAAAAAAGTATTCAAAATCGCGAAGTGCCTTCAGAAGAATGGGCTTGACATCGTTGTTTTTGATTCTTTGAGCTTGCAGCTCGGAGAGGTTTCTTCGCGTTTAAAGAAGGTTTTTTCCCTTCCCACTGCCGCTTTGGTCACTGATAATCCAGAAAACCTTGCAAAAGCCCATCCGATTTTCATTTCCGGGGTAAAATCCGCCGTTAAAGCCTCAAATGGCGTCATTGCCCTCTCTGAAGGGCTCATTAAGGCCTTTGATGTTGAAAAGAAACCCCATATTCTCTTCCCTGGACTGGTTGAAAAGCCCCAAACTGGAAGGCCGCTTTTTGCAAACGGAACTTATCTCTATTTTGGGGGCGCTCTTTTGCCGCGTTATGGCGTTAATGATCTCGTCAAAGCCTACCTTGAAATCCCAATGGATTACGACCTCGTTCTAGCGGGCCACGCCGAGGGGAATGAAGAGCTTCTTTCTTTGATTCATTCTAACCCCCGAATTCATTACCTTGGTCAAGTCAGCAAAGAGGAAAATTATACCCTCGAAAAATATGCGGCCTTGTTGGTGAACCCGCGCCCCTTCGAAAGCAAGCTCGACCAAGAATCCGTGCCCTCCAAACTCTTGGAGTATCTCGAAAGCGGTTCGCCCATTCTTTCGACCCCACACACGCTGTTACGAAAAGAATTCCCGCAAGACATTAATTGGTTAACTTCTTCAGGCAAGGATGCCTTGGCTCTTTTCTTCAAGAATCACCTTAATGGCGAAAAGAAATGGGTTAACCTCCTCCCCAATAACGCGAAAGAAAACCTCTACGCTCAATATGGCTTAGAGGCAATCGATAAGAAAGTTCAAGATTTCTTGCAGTCTTTAAAAGCCTGAATCAACTGATTCATAACTTTGTCAAAATCGAAATTCTGAGCAAAATAAGTTTGGTTCGCTTGACCCATTTCGGATCGTTTTTCATCGCTAAGGCTCATCATCTCTTCAAGACCCTTTGCGATATCTTTGGGATCTTCGCTGGCGAAAAGGCTACCACCCGCCTCTTCGAGGACTTTTCTCCCATCCCCACCAATGGAAGAAAAGATTAACCGGCCATAGGCCAAAGAGGAAATTAGCTTATTCGGAATGGTTTTCGAGACGGGTGAGGTGGTGTCCGCGAGTGGCACTAGCAAAGCGGTCGCGTTGGTGAAGAAAGACGGTACTTCAGAAGCCAAGACCGTCGGGTGATAAACCACAATATCCTGTAAGTGGTTATCTTCAATGAGCTTTAACACCGCACTAAGCCGAGCCCCCGAACCGACGATATGGAACTGGAAATCCTGATGATTTTTTAGAAGAATACAAGCCTTCACATAGTTTTCAATCAATTGAAGGTTGCCGACATTGCCCGCATAGACCAGATTGTATTTTTTCGCATATGGAATCCCGTTTTTGGGCATCGGGTGAACCAAAGGCGGCTGGGGGACGAAAAGAACCTTTTTGTTCAGAAGTTTTAACACCCCAGAAAAATACGAGGCAAACGAAGGCGAAGAAATTAAGATCTCATCCGCCGTGGAATAGATTTTCCGCGAAGAGCGATAAAGAAACCGGTAGAACAAAGAGTTCTTACGAACCTTGCCCGCGATCACAGCACTTTCTGGCCACAGGTCCAAGCAATGGATCACGTTGGGTTTATGATGCTTCTTCGCGTATTTGCCCCCACCCTCAACCGAGATGAGAGGGGACATCGACATCCCATAAACCAAATCAAAGTCTTCTTTTAAGTGCGAAAGATAACGTTTTGAATTCCACCAAAACGAAACATAGTTCCGAATTAAGGAAATCCGACTTTTGCCCCGAGCCCTCAAATTGACCCGATGAATGACGACACCGTTAATGACTTCGTCGTGAATGTTTTTGTAACCGGGCAAGATGTGACCAAAGCCATAATTAGGCTTTCCAGTAACAACGCTAACCTCGTGACCCGCTCGAACTAAAGCCTCACAAATCGGAGTGATAACAACGTTCTCGGGATAGTAATATTGGCAGACAACCAAAATGCGCATATTAGGATTATCTCACAGGCTGAACATAAAGTCCTTAGCGCGTATAATGAAGACATTATGTTAGCAAAACGTCTCCACGAAAATAAACTGAAGCGTGCCCTCGTCGCGCCATGGCGAAACCTCGTCAAGGCCGTTTCGCCCGTCGCTTACGTCAAATATCAATATCGCTATATCACCCATCACAAATTGAACTTGAAGAATCCAGTTCGCTATACCGAAAAACTTCAATACCTCCGACTTTTTGTTGACCCCAAAGATCAAAACGTCATCCGCTGCGCCGGGAGAGTTGGAGTCCGCGATTACGTCAAAGAATGCGGCTTAGAAGATACCCTTATCCCCTCATTAGGCGTCTATGATTCCTTTGACCAAATCGATTTCTCAACCCTTCCGAATTCTTTCGTGATGAAGTGTTCTCACGCTTCGGGTTTTAACCAAATAGTCAAAGATAAGTCCACGTTTAACCGCGAAGAAGCCAAAGCCAAATTTGATCGTTGGCTCAAAACGGATTACGGCAAGAAAACGATGGAACGCCATTATTCTGCCATCAAGCCTCAGATTCTCATTGAACGCTATATCGGAAGCGCGGACTCGTTGCCCGTGGAATATAAAATCCATGTCTATAACGGTACCGCCCGAAACCTTTATGTCGTCACGGGGCGCGGAAAAGATATCCGCTACACCCAGTATTACGTGGATTGGACGCCCTTCGATGGCTCCCAATTCAACGGTTGGCTCAAATCCGATACCCCATTAGAAAAACCAAAGAACTTCGCTGAGATGGTCCGCATCGCCGAAAAACTGGCTGCCCCTTTCCCGTTTGTTCGGGTCGACCTTTATGATGTCGACGGAAAAATCTACTTTGGCGAAATGACCTTCACCCCAGCCAAAGGCACCCTTATTTTCGATGACGATAAAACCGATTTCGAACAAGGCGAATGGCTCGATATCTCACGCTATATCCGATAGATTAATGCCAAGTCGAATCCGGAAACATCACTTCGTAAACAAGGAGTCCGAAATATTGATCGTAATTCCCTGAAGCGCCGAAGTTTTCTTGTGCCGTATAAGTACCATCATTGACGTTCGAGTAGGCTAAGCTCATGCCTTTGATCCCGAAAGGATCCGCAATGCCAATATCGCTAAAACGAATCGCCACGAAGGAATCCCCTTCGCCACCGCTATCGGTGCGTAAGAGAACGTCTTGAAGGTTGATCGTATAGAAATCGTAGCCGCTTTTGCCTTCTTTGAAGAAGCGAAGCTGGATATCCATCCAGGTTTTGCGAGCGACACCAAAGGAAGAGCCACCGCGGCAAGAGATCAAGAAGTAGTCCCCGGTCGCCAAAGTCTTTGGGAAGAAAGTCGAATAACCATTGGTATCAAGCTGAAGGAGGGCTTTCACGTGGTAGTTATCGCAAAACATCTGCCCGTTATAAAGCTTGCTCAAGACCCCGGTGTTCTTAAAGGCAGAATCAACGCTAGCTAAGCACTTGGTGCGACCAAAGGCTTTGCCAATGAACTGATCGTCATTGCCTTCTTGGCCGATGGTCCACTCGAGGGCGGGATTAAGAGTCGTCTTACTTCCATCCTTCGCGGTGTAGTCATAAATCGCAGGGTACAAACTGCTAGCGGCCTGTCTTGTCGCATCCCAATCTAAGTCCTGGTAAGTTCCGTTGTTATCGATATAGCCGTTGGCGTACATCTTTTCTTTCGATGAACGATCCAACGTAATCTCTGTCATTAAGGGGTCACCCAGCGAACTCAAAGATAATTCTTGGACGGCATAGTAATCTTTCGCCAAATCATTGATCTCGTAGGCTCGAGTGGAATAAAGAAGCGAAGTTTTGCAGCTTGTTAACGCCAAGGCAGAGAGGAATAACCCCCACACTTTAATTTTAGTCTTCATCTTCATCTACCCCCTTTCCTTTCGACGATTCTCCCCGAAAGATCGGGGTGTAAGCAAAGCCCAAGAGGAAGAGCATCACAAGGAAGAGATGGTTCTCAGAGATGGGACTGCAATAACGAGAATAATCGGCGTAATAAAGGACGGCCGGATAAGGATCGCTTTCAAGCGATTCAAAGATAAACCAGCCTAATATCAAAGCCACCAGGGCAACCTTTGCCCCGGAAATCTTGCTATCGCTATGAAGGTATTTCCGTAACGACATGATGGCGAAGACAATCGCCACTAATAAGGCCAAGAAAGCCAAGACGCCGCCTTCAAAGAGGGCGTTGAATTCGAAGATGCGATTTTTGAGATAAAAGCCTTCGGAGAAGAGCGAACCATTCCAGCTGCCTTGCGCCGTGGCACTCATACCGAATAACGCGGTGAGATCGAAGCTCGTTTTCGTTGCGCCCTGTTTCCAGAACATCGCTTGAATCATTTCGTTAATGGGCAAAAGATAACGTCCGTTATTGAAGATTCTGCCCAAGAAGCCGCTATTGAGAGCCGAGAGATCGGCAATGCCATTAACAAAGACAATCAAAAGAAGAAGGGATCCCACTCCCACAAGGCTCCAGGCGGTAATCTTCTCCCATTTCGGAGTCTCTTGCGGAATCTTGACGAAGCGGAGGATAAAACCAACTAAGGCGACCGGAAGTAAAAGTATTAACCCCGCCACATAAGGGACAAGGAGCATTGAAATTAAGCCAACGCCTCCACAAGTGGCGATGGTGATGAATAAGGCTTTGTCTTCTTTCGGCGAAAGGAAGAGTAAGGCGATAAGCGAAGAGGCCAGGATAAAGGAATATTGCATCCCATAGCGGAGAGAAACTGCGACAAGATTAAAACCAAATAAGGTGGTGTACTCACTCGCAAGAGGATAAGAGATCCCGTCGTAGTAATAAACCATGCCGTTATAACGAATCGCGCAAAAGAAGCCGTATTCCGCTAAAGAAGCAATCGTTGAGATCAAGGCTAAGAGACCTAATCCCAATAAAACAGCAAACAAGACGCCTTTCATCGAAATGTATTTCATTTTGCGTGAAAGGAAGCCGATCGCGAAGAAAGCAGCGATACCAAAGCAATTGATTAATCCCGAAGAGACGCTGCTAAACGTCCCTTGGAACCAGAATTTAGAAAAGGAACTGAATACGGCGAAGACCCCAAGAGGAATCGCGTAATAGAGAAGCGCCTTGTTCTCCTTCGGGCTGGCTTTATAAGGCAGTAAAGCGAGAATCGCAATCGCCACCAAAAAACCAATCGCCGAAAGAAGATAGGTATATTGGGAGCCACCAAAGCCAAAAGCAACCAACCCCAAGAAACCGAGGACAACATAGGCCAAAGTTTTCTCTTTATCGAATTTCTTCGAGGGGGAAGACGCCGTGTTGACTTCTTTTGTTTTCGTTTGTTCCATCACCAATACGCTCCTTGATCAATTTTTTCATAGCCTTTCGGCTTCTTACTCGGATCGGGTCGAATCCAGTACTCATTAACTCGGCTTGCCACATGAGGGCGATTCTCCCAACGTTTACCCATAATCCCGAAGAGGGTTTGGGTTGCTCCACCCGTTTGAAGGGCCATTTTGCCCAGACTCTTGCAATAGAGCGTCAGGGGGAGCCCATAAGCTCCGGCCCCAATCAGGGCAATATCGAAATCCACGTCTTTAATTCGAACCTCAATCTCTTCAAGAGAACGCATGATAAGCACCTGCTCGAATGGTCATTGTGGATTCCGCTGGTCTGGTTTTCCGAAGCTCTTATCTCCCAATACGCTGGTCAAAATACGGGCACGATTACCATCAGTAGAGGCACCGGGCAATATCATTGGGTTATGGCCTTATTCCTCGTGGTGGGTTACGGCTATTTAATTATCCATAATTTGGCGGTCGATAAAGCAAAGCGTTATCCCATCCTTTGGATCCTTGCCATTGGCATTTTGGTTCAGTTTGCCTGGGAAGCAGTTTTGGCCATCACCGGCATCCGAAATCAAAGTTGGCAAACCCTCGTCATTAATTCTCTATTAGAAACCAACATGGGTTTGCCTTATCTCTTTTTAATCCATAAAGCGTTGAATCGAAAGATTGGCGAAGATCTCAAAAGAGTCCAGCCCCTCCCCGAAAAATAACGACGAAAGATTCAATCGCTCCCAATAACACCACAAACGGCCGTTCTTTTTGCAAATTCTAGTTTCGCAATCGATAATTGCTTTCCTTCATAGAGCCCCTTCGCTAGACTTAACGGCATGAAGAAACATTCCTGGATCAACAACCTCTTCTACTGCCTTCACGACGTCTCCTTATACAAGAAGAAGTCTATTTTCGCCTTGATCCTTGGAATTCTCATGAGCTTAGTTGAGGCCGTCTTAGGCACTTTAATGTCCTATTTCGTTGTCTTAGCGTTAACCAACAACGAAGAACCGGGACGCTACCTCGCTCTCATTGGAATCCTTTGTGGGGCAACTTTTGCCTGCAGTGCTTTAAAAATTTGGGGATTAAATACCTACGCCTGGGATTCGACCTTTACCCGCTGCACTATTTCGTGGTTCCGCCTCTCCCGTAAGACCATTAACACCGACTACCTCAATGTTGAGCCACGCGAAGCCCGCAAAATGTTTGAAAAGGGTTGGCGAGCCCTCGACAGCAACTGGGTTGGCATCGAAGGCACCTTAAAACAAGTCCCCGGTCTTTTCATCGGCTTGATTGGCATGCTGACTTATTCCATCGTTGCTGCCATCTATGTCCCTTGGATTCTTTTAGTTATGGTTGGCATGATTGCCTCAACCTTCCTTTTTTCCCTTTGGGGCTACCATTACATGCAAAAGACCCGCGACGAGGATGAACGGCTCTTTAACGAGACCTACGTTTTAAAAAACGACACCACGACCCTTGAGAATTCTAAAGATATTCGGGGATATCGCCTCGATAAATGGTTCGACGTCATTTACGCAGGATTATCCAAAAAGATCTTTAATCTCGAAGGCAAAATTCAAATGCATTTCTTTGCCGGCAAGGTCAGCGATTGTCTTTTCTTGTTCGTCCGAGATGCTGTGGCTTATTCCTTGTTGCTGCCCCAGGTGATCAGCGGGAGCATTTCCTTAGCGACTTTCACTTTCTTACTCGGAATCATCGCCGGCTTCTCGACTTGGGTAAACACCTTCGTCGAAGCGTGGAACAAAGCTCGATTTGAATCGGTTCGAGTCGATGACTACCGCACAGCCTTAGCCGTCCCGGATACCTTTAATCATGGTCAGGGCATCGATATCAAATCGCTTCAAAAGCCCTTCGAAATCACTTTTGACCACGTAGCTTTCCATTATCCCGGCGACGAAAAAGAGATCCTTCATGATATTTCTTTGACGATTCATCCCGGCGAGAAAATCGCCCTCGTTGGCAACAACGGAGCGGGCAAGACAACCTTAATCAAACTCCTTTGCGGACTCTATAAACCCACCAGCGGTCGGATTCTTCTCAATGGCATCGACATTCAGCAGTTCAACATCGATGACTATATGTCTTTAATCGGTGCGCTTTTCCAAGATGTGAGACCTTTGGCCTTCACCTTAAAAACCAATATCTCTTGCGTCCCAGACGATAAGGTTGATCAAGCTCGGCTTAAAGACGCTATCGAAAAAGCCGATTTGACGGCCAAAGTCGAATCTTTGCCGCAAAAAGAAGAAACCTTTATCACTCAGACTTTCGACCTTTCGGGGGTCCAACTCTCGGGCGGAGAAACCCAAAAGATGCTTTTAGCCCGTGCCTTATATAAGAACGCCCCATTATTGGTCCTTGATGAGCCCACGGCAGCCCTTGATCCCTTAAGCGAAGAGAAGATGTACAAGCAATATCTTTCTTACGCCAAAGGCAACACCTCGATCTTTATCTCCCACCGNTTNGCTTCGACCCGTTTCTGTGACCGCATCGTCTATTTGGACAATGGCAGCATCGAAGAAATCGGAACCCACGAAGAGCTGTTAAAGCAAGACAAGAAGTACAAAGAAATGTTCACAATCCAAGCCAAATATTACCAGGAAGGAGCCAAAGCCGATGGAACCCTCTAAATCGTATTTCAAAAAGAATTGGCGTGTCTTCCGCTTCATCTGGTCCCTCTCGCCCGACTATTTCCTTTCCTATATTTTGTCTTTCTTAATTCAATCGCTTTTCCCTTATATTCCAATCTATGGCAGCGCCTTGATCATTAACGGCCTTGTCGCCCACGATAGTTTTGATTCGATCATG
>JGI20225J14565_1000359_pt1 | contig 10894 bp, 8 predicted proteins | sample BioMet4_FD_14565 | JGI IMG/M metagenome (IMG submission 14565) | reverse complement strand
GCATGTAACTATCGTTGCGATTCTCAATATGACTCTGTTGGAAATTGCCTCCTGAATAGTTCTGTCCCGTATCGTCAGGAGAAAAAGAGCCATTATAGGTGATGCTTGCGTTGCTTTTTTCCGAGAAGTTATATTCGTATGCAGCACGCAGTGTGTGATCCCATCCTTTAAATGTAGAATGCTGATGCTGGATGATGTTGTATATCTTGTTTTGGAATGTATGTCGGGAATCAAGTGTCATCTGCGATTTCGCTTTGCTATCGCTGGCATCATATATGACGTCGAAAGCCATCTTTGGCGTTGAAATTCGGAAGTTCGTTCCGATACTGCCGCTGTTGGCGTACCTATGGGTATAACTGCTTTTAATCTCTCCTGAAACAGAATCGGCGATCGTTCGCTTCAATACAATATTGATGGCGGCACCTCTTACATGATATTGCGGTGGAGCGCTGTAGAGAACTTCAACTTTCTGCACGCGTTCCACAGGCATACTGCGCAGCATATTAACTAATTCGCTACTGTTTATGGTTGAAGGTTTTCCATTAATGATAATTGATAGTTGCGAAGCGCCCGACAGACTTAGCGAACCCTCATTTTCCTCTACGCCTGGCAGTTCTTGCAAGGCTTCATAAACGTTGTTCACCGCTTTCCCTTTTGAGAGATAGTCGAGGTCATAATTCAATGAACCGCTCTCGACTTTCACAAACGGACGCTCCGCAGTTACAACCCATTCCTTCAGATTGTTCGTTCGCGTTTCGAGTACAATCGTGCCGACTTCTGCCTTTTTGCAATCGATGGTTTTCGTGGAGAAGGAGAGATGCTGCACGATCAGTCGGCATGGGAATGCTGTTCTTTTGCTGAAATGAAAGTTTCCGTCGACTTCCGACAATACGGCTTCAATAAAGGTTGAATCAGGTTGTTGCAACACGATTGACGCTGCATCGACCGGATGATTTTCACTGTCCATGATTCGTCCCGTAACGGTCTGTCCACTCAAGTGAAGACACAATAAGAGTGCAGGCAGAAGAATAATCCACTGTTTCATAACATTATATGTTTAGTTATATGATTGTCTACTTCGTCCCGACTTTGCTGAAGACTATGGGAAGTACATATTCAATGTTGATAGCTGTCCCGTTGGCTGTTCGCGCCGGTTCCCAGTGTGGACATTGTTTGAGCATTCTGATGACATTCTCTTCGAATACCTTTTCTTTCGGCGAGGAGAGTATTTTGAATTGTCCGATAGAGCCATCTTTCTGAATGACAAATCGCACAACGACGCGGGCATCCATGCGTTGAATGCACTCTTTGCTGATGTTCACTATTATGGCGTTGCCAGTGTTCCTCGTGATTTTGTAGAATTACCTTCTCAGGTAATGGAACATTGGACTTTTGAACCGGAAGTGCTTAAAGTCTATGCAAAACAACATAAGACAGGTGAAGTGATTCCTCAGGCTTTGGTAGACAAAATCGTTAAGAGCGGTAAATATGGACAAGGATTCGCAACAACCGAATATTTGGCAGCATCGCTTTTGGATATGGACTATCATGTTTTGAAACAGATTCCTGCTAATTTTGATATTGAACAGTTTGAAGCAAAAGCAATGAACAGCCGAGGATTGATTAGTCAAATACCTCCACGATACAGAACAACCTATTTTGCTCATACAATGGGTGGAGGTTATACTGCTGGTTATTACAGCTACATCTGGGCAGAGGTTTTGGATTGCGATGCTTTTGAAGCATTCAAGGAAACTGGAGATATTTTCAATCAAAACATAGCTTCTAAGTTCCGTAGTTGTATTCTGACTCCGGGTTGTATTGAGGATGCTGATGTGATGTATAAAAATTTCAGAGGCAAAGCTGCAAATATTGATCCTTTATTGCGTAACAGAGGATTGAAATAAGATTGGATACTTATCAAATCAAAAAGAGGATATACCTTTTAGGGATATATCCTCTTTTTTTTGTAGAATTATAGGATAGGGAAAAGCTACTTGGCTATCTTTATGATTAACGGCTGCTTCAGATGTTGAGCAAATGTACGAATATACTTATTCCATTCTGTTGAATCTTTAAAGCCGTATTTACTCCAGCCTGCACCTGCATAATAAATGTATTTGCTTCCGGGAGTATAATGACTTAATGCGGCTACATGCCCGTCGGCGTCACGCTGGACTTTCTCTTTTGTAGAAAATAATACAGGTTTAGCTGATTCAATCTTCTTGGTAAATACGGCACCGACAAATATTTGCCCGTTGACCTTATCTACAGGATCGGCATAAGTGATATAGCCAGCATTGGCATCTGCCTGCAAATCGAGACTCGGTGAATGAATGACAATTCCAGTCAAAATAGGAGTGGACTTGGTTAGGTTAGCGTAACTAACTGTGACTTTGTTCAGTTGTGAACCATAATCCAAGGAAATGGTTCGTGTTTCAATAATCTTTGAATTGTTTCCAATGGTTATAGGGTTATATGTCAACTTTACTGTAAAACGCAATGGTCCATTGTCAAGAATCTTATATGTGCTATAACAATAAGGATATACAATGGAATCGCCATCCATTAATGCGGTTGTTCCGGCACCCAACGTCGGTCCGACTTTATAATAATCCAATCCATTACCATGGTCGTTGTGATAGGAAACTGATTCGGCAAACTGTTGAGCAGCTTTCTTGTCGGTCTTGTTTAATTCGGCAAGTTTAGCCTTTGTCTGTGCACCTAATTCCAGATTATAACGCAAATCAACGACCGGTTCTGCAATACATTTCACCCAAATATCACAACCGTATGCTTTCTCTCCACTTTTTTGTAAAGCGGGTCCGTACGTACGGAAAGCGATTCTGTTGTTTTCCCATGCAATATCATCTATACGTTCAGGATAATGTTTGCCGCAAACAACTTTTTTGAAGACATCTGGTTTTCCGGCAGCGATTGTATACAAAGTACTGCTTTTGGCATTTACAGTCGTCGGAAAAATTAGTTTATGATCATATGTTATTTGATATGGAACTTGTAATCCTTTGCTATCAGTTACGATAAAACTCTTCTGTTTAAACTTCTCTACAATGTTGGATGACAGTTCTACAATCTCATCTTTTCTAATTTCATTAGAAGTATTAGTAACTGAAATTCTAATAGATTTTTCTTGTGCACATGCTGCAATAGACATGGCTAAAAACAAGAGGACAATTTTTTTCATGACTTTCTGATATGATAGTTTTATGCCGGTAAAAATAAGAATATTTAAAAGATTCAAGAACTGTTTGCGCACAGAATCTTTTTGTTTTCGGATGAATTATATTTTATGAATACATTATTAGTGTTTTTTGTACTTTGAAGCGCGATATTTTATTTAATATTGCTGCTAAATAGTGATTAAGTGATATTAATGCGATAGAGATGAAGAAGGCGAAAGTTCTACTGTTATTTGGTTTATTGCAGGTGCTCGTCAGTTGTGATAGCGACAGTCGAGAGGATTCGCCATCTGAAATTGCAGTCTATCAGATAGGATTAGCTTACAAAGGTGTCAATATGAATCAAGAGCCTGTTTTTTCAGGTAACGATATTCTTTGGTTTGATGAAAAAACACGCGAAATCAAATTTAAAGACAGTTCAGCAATAGCACAAAAACTTCCTTTTGGAGAAACTGTTGTATTCAAGCATTCTGATGTGGAACTTTTTACGGCGCATGTTCTTGCGGATACAACACAAGTTCAATATGATGATTTATCTCTCGTCTATAATATTTCAATGAAAGCTTATTATCTCAATGATTGCTATCCCAAAATATTAGATAGACCTTCTGTAAAGCTGAATGCAGAAATCAGAGCTGAGAATTGGACTCTTTTTCTCATTCAGCTTCGTAAAGAAAACCGTATCAAATAATATTGGAACTTGTGTTTCCATCTATTCAAATTCAACAATAGTAATACCTGCACCTCCAAATTGAACATGTTCGTCATGATATTTTACGACTTCTGGAACCGTATTTAAATATTCACGTATCAGTTGCCGAAGAATGCCACTCCCTGTTCCATGCAAGATTCGTACCCGTGCAGCACCAACTTGGATGGCATCATCAATAAAATAAGTAACTGTTTGTAAAGCTTCGTCGCCACGCATGCCGCGCACATCAATCTCCTGCTTGAAGTTTAATCGCTTATCGTGCATGCTATCAGCTGTTTGAGCACTGATAAAGGTGTTCTTTTGTATTTCTTTTTTGAGTTGTCCTTTGCTGACTTTTTCCAATTGTTCCAATTTGATAGAACTTTTTATCATGCCGAAAGCAACAATAGCTTGTTTTCCGTTAATCTCTAAAACAGTCCCGGCTGAAGTTTGTCCTTTCAAACGAACACTATCGCCAACGATTATTTCATTCTTATTGAATGGCTGATTGGAACTCTGATGATTATTTTGTTTTTTGCGCTCATTACGTTCTTGAAGCTTTGCCATCTTACGTGCAATCTTTTCATCATTCTCCTCCGTTGCGATTACTGATGCTTTGAATTCTTCCAAAGCCTGTCTTGCCAGTTTTGTCTGTTCCTTTTCTGCTTGTGCTTCCTTAATCTCACGAATAGTATTCTCTATTTTTGCATTGGCTTCTGAAAGAATATGCTGAGCTTCTTCCTTGGCTGATCGCATAATATCCTTTCGTTGTTTATGCACATCGTCCAAATCTTTTTCATAACGGGCAGTGATTTCTTCCAGTTTCTTTTCCTGTTGGCGGATGTTTTGACGCTTGTTCTCCCAGTATCTTTTGTCTCGAACGATATCTTGAAGATATTTGTCCATGTTAATATAATCAGCACCAACTTTAGCTGAAGCATCGGCTATAACGTCTTCCGGAAGGCCGATCTTTCTTGCAATCTCAACAGCAAATGAACTGCCCGGATTGCCGATGGAAAGTTTAAAAAGAGGTTGCATCAAATGTCTGTCGTACAACATTGCGCCATTAACAATACCCGCAGTATCTTCTGCAAAATGTTTTAAGTTCTGATAGTGTGTTGTGATAACGCCAAAACTTTGATTTCTGTTGAATCTGTCGAGAAGAGCTTCAGCAATGGCTCCACCGATTTGTGGTTCAGTTCCACTACCGAATTCATCAATCAGAATAATCGTTTTGTTATTGCAGTTCTTGACGAAGTATTTCATGTTCAAGAGATGAGAACTATATGTACTCAAATCATTCTCAATGCTTTGTTCGTCGCCTATATCAATAAAAATATTGTCAAATATACCTGTAAGGGAACTGGCATAAACAGGAATAAGCAATCCGCACTGAATCATGTATTGGAGTAGTCCTACTGTTTTAAGGCAAACAGATTTTCCTCCGGCATTAGGCCCCGAAATAATCAAAATCCGTTTATTTTCCTCTAAAGTAATGTCTAAAGGCACAACCTCTTTATTCTGCTTTTTCAATGAAAGGTAGAGTAGTGGATGTATGGCTCCTGCCCAATCCATTTGAGGTTTGTCATCTATTTTAGGTTTGAGGCCATTGATCTGTTCAGCAAAAATGGCTTTAGCCCGAATGAAATCGATTTCTGCCAAAAAAGTATACGATTGTAGAATATCAGGAGCCAGAGGGCGTACATAATCGGTAAACTCTGTCAGAATCTTTGTGATTTCTCGTTTTTCGTCGTTTTCTAATTCCCGAACTCGATTGTTGGCTTCAACAACTATTTCAGGTTCAATGAAAACAGTTTTTCCACTGGCAGACTCATCATGCACAATTCCTTTGATTTTCCTTTTCAGTGCTGGAGCAACTGGAATCATCAGACGTCCGTCACGCATGGTTGGCGTTACATCCTTATCAACCACACCATCTGTTTGAGCGGCTCTTAATATAGATTGTAAACTGCGCGAAATATTACCCATTGTAGAGGCTATTTCACGACGTATCTGAGCGAGAGTGGGTGACGCATTGTCTTTTACGTGTCCAAATTTGTCCAAAATAGTATCAATCTTATCTATTATCTTTGGAAAAGTCTGGATATCGCCTGCTAAAGCCGTAAGTGAAGGATACTTTATTTCTGTATCATTGTCTTGGCGAAAAAAATGAAGGATATCGTTGATAGTTTGCAATGAACGCTTTAAATCGAACATTTCTTTTTCGTCCAACCATGTACCTTCAGGACGAATACGTTTTAATGAATAACGCACGTCAAAGAAAAAATTGGCGGGGAACTCGTCCTCGCCTTGAAGAATTCGGACGAACTCGTCTGTTTGTTCGAGTTGCCCAGTAATGAATTGGTAGTTAGATGAGAAAACCATGTCATTGACTTTCTCTATACCGAGAGGGCTAAGACATTTTTCAGATATGAGTGTTCTGATTTTGTCAAAGCCTATTTTCTGTTCAAAATTTTGTGGATAAATCACTTGATAAAAATCATTTTATTTCAACAGTAACGCTTTGTCGAATGGCAGGATGGATATTGAGATCTATATTTTCCTTACCATTTTTAAGAGTGAATGTACAAATATTATTGCCAGAAGCATTAATATAAGGAGCATAATAATACAAATAAGAGAATGCTGTCAAATTCTGAGGATTTTGAAAAGCTTCTGCAATCTTTGGGTAGTTAAATGTATCCCAAAACATGCAGCGATTGAAACCATTAGCGTCAGTAAAAATAGTTTTAGCATCACGCAAAGGCATCGTTCCGCTGATGAAATTCTTATATGCAGAAGTAAATGTTTCTGCAGAATACTTCATTTTCTGTCCATTAATCTTTTCTATTGTACTGCCAACGCGCAAACCTGCCTCGTAAGCCGGACTTTTTTCATCTATATTTGCAATCACATTCATGTGGTCGATGTCAAATCCTAATCCAGTATAATTATATTTCTTTTGAGTAATGAGATATTTTACATTACGTGCATATTTGACGTATGGATATTGCATACACATCAATGGAACATGGATTCTAGCGTATTCGTCTACACGATATGGAGCTCCTAATAATTCATTAGCTTCACATTCCCAAAGAATTCGTCCTTGAACATCCCGTTGGTCAATTAATCTGAATCCAAATTGGAGTAAATACTCTGCATTTGATTCGGCTGTACTTGCGTCCCAAAATGGTAATAAAGTCATAATTCCTTTTTCTGAATCATATCTGAATGCTGTATCTTTAACGGCTTTTTGTGACAATCCCTTATAATTAGGATTCTTATCAAAGAAATAGAAAGTTTGGACCATCAAGTCAGGTTTATTGATATCAACTGTAAGCCCTTTTTGAGTCAAAGCTTTTTCAATATAGGAATTAATGGTCGTTTCCAATTTGCTATTATTCTCATCAATAGGGAAAAAAGCGAATGTTTTAAAACGGCTGAAATCAATGGGATGAGTGGTCACAGTTGTCTTAAATGGACAAACAAAATCCCGTTCGCTATTTGTTTCAAGACTATACATGGCAAATGCAGTAGCCAGTTGGTCTTCAGTAATAGCATTACTTGCTTTGCATTCTTTTTTCAACATAACTTCCCGTGATGGCGAAGATATGTTTTTGACAGTAAGAATAACGCCATCTTTATTCGATGGGTTAAGCAAATCCATTATTTCGTTCGGTTTTAAATTTTCGGTATCCACACCATCGATAGCTATAATGATGTCATGTAGTTTAAGACCAGAAGTTTCTGCAGTAGTAAAAGGAATGAGGCCCGTAATAACAGGTCGTCCTTTTCCCCAATTGTTGCTCATGCTGAATTCGTATTTGATTCCCAAACGACAAATCTCCTGACTTTGGATATGCGTTGACATGAGTACAAACAACAATAAGATCGGCAAAATTACTTTCTTCATAATTCTATACATTATTATTAAACATAACGTCAGCTACGAATAGCCAACTGATAAATTTATACAAAGATAGAGATATTTTTGAAGCTAAGAGTCGTCTTGGCAGCATATTTGTTATTATATTAACGAGTAATAGTGAATCCAATATGTTTCATATAAAGTAAAGGAAGCTTATGGGGTTCATATATTCATCTGAAATACAGCGTTGAATAAAAAAAATAATGAAATATGAGTGAGATAAAATTTGACAAGAAGGACAAAGAAGAAAAAAATCAGCCAGAAACTGATGCGACAAATTTGCAGCAAGAACAGACAAATGCGACAGACAATAAATCAAGCGATGACAAAATGGCTGATAACATAGAAGATGAAAAAACTGTGGATTATAAGAAAAAGTTCGAAGAATTGAATGATTCTCATCTTCGTTTGATGGCTGAATTTGATAATTATAGGAAGCGTACCTTACGCGAAAAAACAGAATTGATCAAGAATGGAGGTGAAGCAGCATTAATACATCTGCTTCCTATCATTGATGATTTTGAAAGAGCTTTGGAAACTATAAGAAAGGCTGAAGATATGAAAGCTGTAACTGAAGGAGTTGAACTTATATACAACAAATTTGCGGCTTATCTTTCTCAGCAAGGAGTGGAAGCGATTGAGGCCGTTGGTAAACCATTTGCAACAGATATGTTTGATGCAGTTGCCATGATTCCTGCTCCAACTCCAGAGATGAAAGGGAAAGTATTAGACTGCATACAAACAGGATACAAACTGCATGATAAAGTACTTCGCCATGCAAAAGTCGTTGTAGGAGAATAAAAATATAAAAAACAGAACAGATACAAAATGGCTAAGAGAGATTATTATGAAGTATTAGGCGTCGATAAAAATGCGACGGCAGATGAAATAAAAAAAGCCTATAGAAAAAAGGCTATTCAGTTCCATCCGGATAAGAACCCTGGCAATAAAGAAGCCGAAGAAAATTTTAAGGAAGCAGCCGAAGCATACGACGTATTGAGTAATCCTCAAAAACGCCAACGCTATGATCAGTTTGGTTTTGGAGGCGTTAATGGATCAGCCTCTTCTTCTGGTGGCGACTTTGGTGGAATGTCAATGGATGATATCTTTTCTCAATTTGGAGATATATTCGGTGGCCATTTCGGTGGATTTGGTGGATTTAGTGGTTTCGGCGGTTCCTCCAATGAATCTCGTTATGTCAATCGCGGCTCTGATTTAAGAGTTAAAGTAAAGCTTACACTAAAAGAAATCTTGACGGGAGTCGATAAAAAAATTAAAGTAAAGAAGTATGTGACATGTAGCAAGTGTCATGGTAGCGGTGCCGAAGACGACAGTAGCAAGAAAACTTGTGATACTTGTCATGGCGCTGGTTATGTTACTCGTATAACCAATACTATTCTTGGCAGACTTCAAACGCAACAGACTTGCCCTACATGTGGCGGCGAAGGTAAAATAATAACAAAGAAATGTCCGGAATGTAATGGTGAAGGTATTATTCGTGACGACGAAGTAATTACTATTCATATTCCAGCAGGTGTTGCTGAAGGAATGCAACTTACTATGAGAGGTAAAGGCAACGCGGCTCGTCGGGGCGGAGTTAATGGCGATTTGCTGATCCTGATAGAAGAAGAACCTGATCCAGAGTTGATACGCGATGAAAATGATATTTTGTATAATCTGCTTTTGAGTGTTCCACAAGCTGCACTTGGAGCGACAGTAGAGGTTCCAACTATTGATGGTAAAGCAAAGGTGAAAATAGAACCGGGAACGCAGCCTGGAAAAGTCCTTCGTTTGCGCAACAAGGGACTGCCTTCTGTGAATAGCTACGGAACCGGAGATTTGCTAGTCAATGTAAGTGTATATATTCCTGAAACTTTATCTGCTGCTGAAAAAGAGATGATGAATAAATTAACGGATTCTCCTAATTTCGAACCTAAAAAGTCAGTTAAGGATAAAATCTTTGATAAGTTCAAACATATGTTCGACTGATTACTGAATTTGCAGCCGATATACGTTTGGAGTACATCCGACGCATTTCTTAAATAACCGTGTGAAATGCGTCGGATATTTAAACCCCAACTCATACGCAATTTCACTAATGGACTTCTGCGTATCACTTATTTTTTCTTTGGCAATATTAATAACTTCTATTTGGATATACTCTTGAGGTGATTTGCCTGTTTCTTTCTTTATCAAGTCTCCAAAATAATTGGGAGAAAGATGTAATTGATCAGCACAATATTTTACAGAAGGCAGTCCTATTTCTTGAGGTGCATCTGATGTGAAGAATACATCCAAAACTTTTTCGAATCTGCTTAAAATATCTTTGTTTACATTATTGCGAGTAATAAATTGGCGATCATAAAATCTGTCACAGTAATCAAGTAAGAGTTCAATATTCCTTGCAATTAGTTTTTTTGAATGTTTGTCAATATCATGATTGAGTTCGGCTTGGATTTTATTCATACAATCGATAATTACATCACGTTCTTTTTCTGAGATATGTAGAGCTTCATTCACTTCATACGAGAAAAAAGTATAATTTTTAATGTTCTGCCCTAAAGATGTTCCTCTTATCAAATCGGGATGAAAAACTAAAGCCATTCCTTTAGGTTTGAATTTTTTGCCATCATTTTCTATTCCTAAAATTTGTCCTGGAGCAATACACACGATTGTACCATCTTGATAATCGTAATAATTGCGTCCATAACGCAGGTCACCGCATTTTACTTCTTTGAGAAATATAGCATAAAAGCTATAATTGGCTTTAAAGTTATACATCGGTTGACATTTTGATAAATCAATAACGCTAACAAGGGGATGTAAGGTCTCTTGTCCCATCAATTCATTATACTGCTGTATGGTTTCAATTTTCATTATCTGCTCCATATAATTCACTGTATTTTTGTTTATTGCAAATATATATACAAATTCGCACAGTGGACGCTTGGAGATTCATTATTCTTTATTTTGTAACAATCTCTTTAATCATCTAAAGGATTTTTATTGTTTTATTGCAACAGCCAATAGATTTGATTACTTTTGCCGAAACATAATCTTCAATATCGCATG
>JGI20225J14565_1000357_pt1 | contig 10919 bp, 9 predicted proteins | sample BioMet4_FD_14565 | JGI IMG/M metagenome (IMG submission 14565) | reverse complement strand
CATGGAAGTAAAATTACTCCTTCTGAATCAAATATACCCCATAAACCTATTTGGCGACCTAAAAATATACCACTAACAAGTTCTTTTACTTCTTCAGTTATTATTTTCCCTTCTGAGTTTATATAACCCTCTCTATTTTCTTTTTTTATTGTTGCTTTCCCTGATGTCAATTTACCAATCTCTGAATACTCGATTGGAAGAATTACAACACCATCAAAATTAATAATTCCCCAATATCTATATCTCCCTACCTTTTGTTTGACAAGCAAAAGATTCGGAGCATAAATTTGAATACCCGTATATTGAAATGAAGAAATAAAACGCCCATTACCCCATAATGCCCAATATTGTTCTAGTTTTACAATAAAACGACTACTAGAAATAAAATCAATTTTATCATATTCCTCTGGTAGAAGTTCTTCGCCATCTGGAGTATATAAGCCCCATTTCTCATCTCCATTCTTTCTTTTAATATATCCATTTGGCAAAATAATATCATGATCGATGCCTGTTTTTAAGCCATTTAATAATTCTTTATGCTCTCGTTCCAAATTAATTTGTATTTGCCGAGATTCTGGATGTTCTTTAAAATATAATTCGTCTGCATCAATATAATATGGCTTATAATTTAATGCGTCATATTTCAAATCATCTAAAGCGACAAATTCCTCATCGGAAAAATAGCCATTTGGTTTCAGCCATTTACACTTAAGAATAAGCTGTTTTCTAACCTTCGATTGTTCTTGAGCTTCTTTATCAAAAATAAAAACATTTCTCTTATTCGAATAATAAATATCTTTACACATTAGATTTTCAAGTGTTACATATTCCTTATTATCATCGAAATTGAATACCCAAATAATATAATATCCATTTACACGATAAAACAAATCTCGATTAACTACAACACTAACGAAAGTAGTAGACAATTGTAATTCAAATATAAGTTTTTTGCCCGCATAATCTGCCTGAACATCAGGACGACGATATTTTAAATATGGAATATTTGAAAATAAAGAACTTTCTATTTCTACGTTTTGTACGCCAATATTGACACTATTTTCTCCTTTTAAACATTCAGCTATGCTATTTTTTAATTGCTTATGTCGATCACTCTCTGCAAATAATCCATATTTTCTAGCCTCTATTTCTTCTTTACTCAAACTAGAAAATGTCTTTATATCACAATAATCACTATTATATAAATGAGCAAAATATGAAACTTTTCCTCGCTTTGTTAGCAATCCACGTAAAGCGACCATTTGACCACAGTGGAAGCAAACGAAGCGTGGTTTATGTAATTGAACTGCTTCTTCCAAATAACGACGATACCTTAATAAGTCTTCTTCACTATGAGACTTTATAAAATCACTTGCACTGAACAATTTACCTGTTTCAACATCAAAGACATCTTCTATCGTTCTTTTTGTATCAAGTCCAGTGATATCCGTGACATCATTTTCATCAGAATTATCTATTGGCTCAGGTTCGATTTTGGGATCTGAAACAGAATTGGTTATTTGTTTGTTAGTATCTGAAAGGATGCGTTCCAGTTCATTTATTCTTGCTAACCTTTGCCCATTTTCATTCTGCAACTTTTTTATACTATCAAGCATTTCTTCCTTATTCTTTCGAAATTCATCCAATGTTGCATCTGATTTATCAAATCTATTTCGATATTCAACTAACTTTTGATCTAATTCCAACTTCTCCTTTTCAAGTTCTGTTTTTTGAATTTGAATAGCATCATATTTGTTCTTATAGGTATTAATCATATCGATTTGAGATTTAAGATTAGCCTCTAGAGTCGATATCTTCTGTTGTAAATCTTCTACGACATGTTGTTTTTCATCACTAATTGACTGCAATTGAACATTCTTCTCTACAACCTCTTCATTTAATAGATTTACTGAATTCACCTTCAATTCTAATTCAGCGAAACTACTCTTCACCTCCTGACATGATTTCTTTAATTGGACATTTTCATCATCCAATTTTTTTTTGTCAATAGACAACTGGCTTTCATGATCTTTTAGCCTACTTATTATTTCTTCTTTTCTATCTATTTTCTCTTGAAGAGATGAAATTTCTGATTGACTATCATGGTTATTTCTTTGTTGCTCATCTATACGTTCTTTTAAAGACTTTATATCTTTATCATAGCATTCAATGCGAGACTCTAATTCTTGAATTCTCTCTAAATCTTCTCTCGGTCCAAATAAATAGCTTATCACTTTATTAAAAATAGTATTCATGGCTTCTAAATTTTACCTGATTGAAAATTGATATACTTTTATGATACTCATATTTCCAAACAGAATTGTTTTTAATTACTTCAATAGAATAAACGTCGAAATATACATTTCTTTTATTAACTAACCAAACAAATAAACAGATTTCAAACACAAGTAGTATCTGACTTATATCCACTAAAGAGTTTATTTAGTGTTTTCTGAACAAATTGATATGCAAATTTGTCCAATTCACTTTGAGATAAAATAATAATCGGTTTTGCATACTGTTTTTTTAATAATATACTTTCCCCTAAAACCAAATTCATCCCAACAATTTTTTTTGAATCATCCAGTATCACCTGATAACCGAACTGACTTACTGGCACTACTCTTTTTGTAATTATCATGCTGTTTTTATTTTTATAATTCCTATATCATAAGCCCAATCCATAGCTGCCTTCCTGCTCTTTTCAAAGTAACATTTATCAAGTATATCTGAAAGTTTTTCATACAAATAGTCCATATCAATATGTTTGCCATGCATTCGGAATTCTTTAACTATGATGTCAAACAATACTTTTCGAACCATCTCCAAAACAGTTTGTCTTGTATAGTGAATATTATTATCTACAAGTATATCAGCAATCAAATCCTTTGTTGACTTGCGAATAATCTTTATTCCACAGAGAAAGGTAACAGCTGTTCCTTCGCCAATTTGTTCGAGGATTAATAAATCATCAAGCTCACGCATACCAATCATATAATTGATACCTGAATCTGAATGATATGATTGATAGATAATCATACCTGTTGATTCATCCACCCCTATTGGTTTTCCTGATATACAAGATATTGCAGTTTCCATAATTTTACATTAAATATTTTTGAGATTGACTTTCAAGCATTTTTCGTTGATCTGTTTCAAAAGATTTTTCAATTAATGCGTTGAGCTGTTTATGTATTTCATAAGAACTAACCTGTATCTTTTCCTTTTCGGCTGCATCGATTATAATATTAGTGAGCATATCAATCACTTCTGATTTGACAAAACTTTTATTATAGACGCGACTATAATAATACTTTTCACAGAGTAATGTATTCGATTTTATTCCATATACACGCAACCCATTTAAAAAAGTATACGCATAACCTTCGCCTATATCTTCTTTCACGACGATTCCTTCTGCAAGTTTTATGGCATTAAAATAAGTATTTCCTGCCTGAGAAGTATAACCCTCGCCAATGAAAGCATTTGCGACTTCTGAGTAACTATACTGACTATTTGTAGATAGTCCAAAACGATTAAACATCATTATCTCATTTTCCATATCCTTATTACTTTTGTTTTATGATGCAAAGTAAAAATAGATTAGTGCACCCTATTTGCACTGATTTAGGAATTCGATAATCTTCTTATAAACAGTCAATAGCAATTAGTCTAAAATTCTATTTTCCTTATTTCCATAATAATCATTTGTCATACATTTTGAAATTATATCTTTTAAAGATTCACACAGGTTGTTATATACTTCAATTTGTTTAACAGCATCTGATAGAGGAAGGGTAAAAGGGCAACATGCAGTTATACTTGTCTGATGAATAAATCTTAGATATTCGCCAGTTTTGTCTAAGTCTATCAAATCAAAGCCAGAGCCGGAGGTAATATGCATATAATTCGTAATTATCTCCCGATCGTGCAACTTGCTATTCATATTGAAAAGTCCGAATGTAAATTTTAGATTTGGTCTCAACTTTGATATCTCACGATGTACGTTATCATATAAAGTTTTTGCATCTCCTAATAAACAATCAGTAAATATACTAATATTGAAAGTCACGGATATCTGTTCAGGCAAATAGATGTCCAATATAGGAATCAAATTATATTTGATGCTATTATTGCTTTTCAACAAATATCTGTCTATGATCGCTAATGCATTACATTTATGATTCGTTTTTGATAAATCATGCCAATTGATATCTGGTTTTTTCTTGAATGTTTTTTTTATTGGTATAGTTTTTTCATCAAAAAATGAATCACTTTTATCTAAAGTGTTAACGTTTAATATAGCTATTCCATAATTTGACGCAATCTTATCGGATAATTCTGTATCACCACACGTAAGATACATTGCATTCAATTTATAATTATCCATTTCTTTTGTTTGAATACTATTTAGGTGTACAAAAGTATCCTTTACACAATTTAATCCACATTCTGCTCCCACATACTTTTTCCATAGCATAAACAAACAACGATCCGTTTTTATAAGATTTTGTAACTCCTGAACTGAAATATCAAATAATATATTAGATCTAGACAAAAAGTTATAAATACTAATCCATCGTTGCATAGTCGAAATTGTTTGTTCTGTTATTGATGGTGAAGTATTTATGCCCGTGAATCTTTTCCAAAACTCATATTCACAATAGACAGTCTTTCTTAGTTTTGCCATGTTGGATTTGCTTTAATGGTTAATAACTCCATTGATAAATTATCAGCTTCATCGAAGAATCCGCTGCCAAAAGGTTCACTTAAACAACCATCCTCTTGTATTTCTATCTTCTTTAATTGAGGAACATGATTGGGACGTTTACTTTCATCTGGATCATAAAGGTAATACAACGATATATCTTTACTAGAAACCTGTTTTTTAGCGACTAATGTCTGTAATTTTCTTATTAGATACTCACTATGTGTTTCTACAATAAAACTGATATTATAATTCTGATATGCATCTAACAACATATCAGCAAGCTTTGATTGAAATGCCGGATGAAGATGATTCTCTGGTTCTTCAATAGAAACAGTTGTAGGCTCATAATATAATAAATGATTGAAAAGACGAGTTCCAGTTGCTATTAATTCCATAAATTTATTTCCATCTTTAAGAATATCAAGTCTTGGTGCCTCCAAAATTCCTATTTCTATTTGAATTAAAAAAGAAAGTAATTGAGTAATGCCATACCCTTCTTCAGCCAACAAATATTTTTCCCCGTTTTTATAAAGATATACTACAATGCCAGAACCTTCTTCTAATGGTACTATTTCTATTTTTTCTCCAATATTAAATTTATTAATCCAATAATTTAAAAAAGTATCAGCCTCATATTTATAGATTCTAATGGCACCACCCAATGGATTTTTGTAGAAATTATTTAATTGTTCTGTACTCATCTGAGAAAATTTAGTTATAAAATTTCCGAATTCATCTTTATCCCCTCTCAAAGGGTAATTTTCATTATTTCTTGTTTTAATATAAAGTCTTTTATCCTCAAAATATTGTTTTAATAAATTATTAAAACCATCATGTTGGTTATATGTATATAAACGTTGCACATGTGCAATACTTGTTCCAACATACTTAATATTAAGCAACTCTTTTGTAGACTTAATCAACATTTCTTCTAAAATAGCTGATACAAATTTCTGAAACATATTATATTGAGGATGAAAATATTTTTCATCTCCATATATATAATCACCAGTATGTGTAGTTTTATCAAAGTCTTTATCAACCATACAACTCAATACCATTAAAACAACATACATTTTATTAAAGAATAGATTTGATTTCGTGATTTTACTTGGTTTTTCAAATTCGTCATGAGATAGGATGGGCAAAGTCCTATACATGCAATCCATTGAATCAATTATTGTTGTTTCATTTACAAATTCTTCTATAAAATTATTTCCATGTATTTTTTCTTTACGCAAAAATGTTTCTTTTGTATATGACATAAAAAAATCAATAAAATCATCAAAACCAGATATTTCAAATTCATCTACTATTTTATTAATATTTGAAGATAATAATTCTCCCAAATAGCCATATTCTTTTAATTTTTCATCTAATTCATTTTCTATTATTATTGTTTGTAATACATTTCTTATATCTTTCTTTGGTGTATTACAAATCCAACTAAAAACTGGCATATAAAAGAAATTTCTATTTTCATATAAATCCTTAATAATTTTTCTTTGCGAATTATCACATATCTTTATGTATTCATCTTTATAATAATAATTGGATTCTAAAAACCAATTTATACAATTTGAAATTAGAACAGGATTTATGTTTTTAAGAAGTTCTTCCATTTCATTAATTGTTTTCATCAAAATGGGATTATCTTCACCAAAATAATAAGAGAATGGCGATCGTTCTTGATTTGCATACAAATAAGAAGCTATAGCTGTAAAGTCAATAAAGGTATCTTTGATACAATCTAAATTAAGAGTTTGTATCTCCAATTCATTTTCATTATTGACTTCAGCAGCATATAAAACAAGTCCATCAGATTTGGAAATAGAGATGTCTGACAACCATCCATTATTCAACTCATCAACTTTATCAGCTTTAAAGGATAGTTCTACTGTTAGATCTTCACCTAAAAGTAAAGAACCTACTATATACGAAAATGTTATTTTACTATCTTTTTTCGCTTTAAAGTTCAATGCCTTCTTGAAATTTCCTAAATCCAAATCAGCTTTAGAAAAATCCAATTTATAATTTTGCAGATGGCAAGGGCGACCATTATTATAATCATCACGTACTCTCCTAAAATAATCACCCAACAACATTAGCGACTTCACTAAAGAACTTTTGCCGGAACTGTTACACCCAGTAAGTATCGTAATAGGATTCAATTCAAAAGTTGCACCATCACTATCAAACACCCTAAAATTTTTTATTGTATATTTTGTATTCATAAAAATGTAAGATTATTACTATTAACCAATCAATGCCAAAAATAAATACTATTTTCATTTTGACAATGCAAAAGAAGAATTAATTTGTGCAATGTATTTGCACGAACTACAAAATATTATTTTCTTTGCTAAAAACTTAAACTCATTATTTTATGCCAATTAACAAAGATGCAATGATGCGCTATAAGATTTTGGACAAATGCTTCCGAAATACAGGCCGCAATTATAAAATGACTGATTTAATTGCAGAATGCAACAAAAAAATTAAAGAGATTAATCCTGATGCCAAAAGCATTAGTCGTAGACAAATCTTTTATGATATAGCATTCATGGAAAGCAGTGAAGGCTGGGAAATAGAACTCGATGAAAATACTAAAGAAGGAAGAACTCGATATTACCGATATATCGACCCAAAATTTTCTATTGACAATATGCCTCTTAATGAAGTGGAAATTTCACATTTACGATCAGCAATCAATACATTAAGCTATTTTAGCGGCATGCCTCAACTTGAATGGATACAAAATATTAGTGATACAATGGATAAAATAGCTATATCCGCTCGTTCTTATAATGAAAATAATGTGGTTGAATTTGAACACAACGATTATGTATCCGATAATAACTATTTTTCAAAAATATATAATGCAATTACAAACAAAATCGTTTTAGAAATAACTTATAAGCCATTTGATTCGTCGGAAATCAAATATACATTTCATCCTTACTACTTAAAACAATATAACCGTTGTTGGTACGCATTTGGATTAGTCCCAGAACAAAAAGACGTCATGTGGTGTCTTGCTTTAGAAAGGATTGTCACAATCAAAGAGACTAACCATGCTTACATACCTCTTCCAAAAGATTGGAGTTGGACTGATTATTTTGCTGATATAGTCGGCGTTACCCGATATAAAGAAGGCAAAGTAGAAGAAGTGATTATACATGCTTTTGGAAAAACTGCAAAATACATTCAAGCACGTCCCATTCATGAGTCTCAAAGGAATAAATGGCTAGATAATAACACATTGGAGGTCCGTTTCAAAGTCATCATAAATTATGAATTTGAAAAATCATTATTTTCTTTTGCTGATACTATTTGCATTATAAAGCCACAAAAGCTAGTTAAATGGCATATCGAAACATTGAATAAAGCATTACAGATGTACAACTTGTCATCAGACTAAATACTTTTTCTTTTAAATTCATCTTTATCCCAAACCATTTACAACGCCGGCGCATGCATTCCCCTGTTACTTCCTTTGGGGCTTTTGGGGCAGGTGGCGCCGACCATTTGCATGATGGAGGAAAAGTGATGGCCGCAGTATTTGCAAGTATATTCTTTCTTTTCGGTGCCTTCATAAAGCTTGTGATTCCCTTTGTTTGGACCGTTCGGATGACGGGGACAAGTGCCGGATGTCAATAGCTGGACAGTCGGGAATTTGTGGCCGCAATATTCGCAATAATAATACTTGTGCGGCGGGGCAACAGACCTTTGTCCTTTCGTCTGCGCACTGCCTGCTGAAGCAAGCAGCGACAGACTTAAAACGATATAAATCAAAGTTTTCATCCTTATCTTCTAAAAGTTTTTATCTCTATCTTCTATTTTAGAAACGATGCTATAACCTCGTGCCAGTAATCCCAAGCAAAACCTGCCGATGGATGACAGATGCCGAGAACTTCAACCGAATGGCCGTTCTTGAGCAGATAAACCCATGTCTCAATCTGCTGGCCATCAGGCGCTATGATATCTTTTCCTCGATGACCGCGATCAGGAAGTTCGCCATAAAGACGCTGACCCCAAGCAATGACTTTATCCGGAACATAAGTCTCCAGAATCTTGAAGAAAGCGTCGTCGGAATCACGAAACTCCTGCTCTGAAGGCGCTGTACGCGGACCGGTCATCGGCACTTGCACATAGTTATAAAAGAGAATATGCTCCCACCATTCCTCACTCGCTTCGCGTGAGATCTCCTTGCCCGACAATGCACGAATAAACTTGGTGTAAGTATTCATCCATCCCTCGAAATCGTTGGACGAATCGATGTAACCGCTGATCACATCCTGAGTGATTCCCGGTACGGCTTCTTCATTATTTGCACAGTAATGGCTTTCGCCCAACACCATCACATGCTTTCCATTAATTCCTCTTACGTAGTCACGCCCCACCCAAGGTAAAAATTGAATCTGTTTCATCATCCCCATTTGTTTAAAGTTTTCCAAAGTAATTGCTCAAAGGAAACGATTATTTTTCAAAGGACAAAAATATCAGCGAAGAAATTGTTAAACAAGTTCATAATGGTTCAGAAGCGTACTAACATATGAATAAAAAATCTTTTGATTCGAATCAGAAGGAAGTCCGAACCGAATCAAAAGGAGGCTCGATTCGAAAGAATGATTCGTTTGACATATGTCAAAATATAAAAGCACAATTATTATCTTATATTTCTACATATATCAAACGATTAATATATTCGAATGTATTGCCACTTGTTTTCGGATAAACAATCACTTGCTTTCGGATAAACAACGGCTTACCTTCAAACGAAAATATTCCTGTTTCCGAACAAGCACGCACACCCATTCAAAAGGAAACGCTGCCGGAATCAAATCCTCGCCACAAAAGACATTTTGTTCTTGAATACTCAATGAGTTATTTCGTAAAAGAGTATACTTTGACAGAATATTTATTACCTTTGCGCGTGTTTTAAAGAATAGTATCAGAAATATAAATAAAGAATTATGGCAAAAGTTAGAGGAGCTGTTGTGGTAAACACAGAGCGATGCAAAGGGTGCAACCTTTGTGTTGTAGCATGCGTCATTTTCATTCGCGTTATTTCTGGTGGGACAACAAACTCGACAAGACGCAACAGTTCTATATTGGTGCAAAAATCAATCTGGAATCAACGCATACACAACTTTCAGCCGGAGCCGAAGGCATACAAAACTATGTTTATATCGGAAAAGACGGCATGCCTGCTCAAAAAAGCGGCAATATTCAAGTGCTTTCGGCACGCATCAAACAAGATTTCATCGGAAGACATTTCGGATGGGAAAACGAAGCGGCTTATCAGTTGAGCAACGACAAAGATGTTTTGCCTTTGCCTCAACTCAGTGCTTATACAAATCTGTATCTCAAGTTCATAACAGCAAAAGTGCTGACGATACAAATGGGTGCGAACATGTATTATCATTCTTCCTATTATGCACCGTATTACGAACCGGCTACACAGCAGTTCCAATTACAGGACGAATTGAAGATCGGTAATTATCCGCTTATCAATGCATACGTGAACTTCCACCTCAAACAGGCAAGATTCTATATTATGGCTTACAATTTAAGTTCAAAATTCGTAACGCCTAATTATTTCTCACTACCGCATTATCCATTGAATTCAATGGTTTTGAAATTCGGTATCGCTGTCACATTCAATGATTAATGATATGAATTGAGTTAATAGCCGAAAGCGACGATTCAGAAATTACGCTTTTCGTCGATGACATACTCCGGGCGCGCTTTAATCTCGTCAAACAAAACGCCGATATATTGTCCTAAAACACCAACTGTCAGCAATTGTACGCCACCGAAGAAAATCACAGTCGTCATAATGGATGTCCAACCTGTTTCAGCGTTGCTGAATCCGTAGATTTTTCCTAAAGTGAAATAAAGAGCCAGCAACAGACCAACAACGACGGCAATAAAACCGAGTCCGACAACCAAGCGCAACGGCTTCTTTGAAAAATACAACATCGCTGTAGAAGCAAACTTCAGCATTTTACTGATCGGATATTTTGTTTCGCCTGCAATGCGCGCCTCTCGTTCGTAATAGAACGGAACTTGTTTATAACCCAGCCAACTGATAAGTCCGCGAATATATTTTCCGCGCTCCTGAAAACGATCGAACTGATCCATAATCTTTCGGTCAACCATTCTGAAATCGCCTGTATCGACCGGAAAATGCACTTCACTCATG
>JGI20225J14565_1000347_pt1 | contig 11085 bp, 6 predicted proteins | sample BioMet4_FD_14565 | JGI IMG/M metagenome (IMG submission 14565) | reverse complement strand
CATGTAAACGGCGAGTCCAGCTTCGGAATTATTATTCAAACCTTTTGCATCCAGCAAAGTTGTCGCCTTGAAATTGATATGTTGCTGACGGCGTCCGATGAAAGTCGGCGAATCTGTGTCGGTGATAAAAATTGTTGAAGCTTTGAGGCGAATAAAACCTTTGCGTGCGCTCAACGAATAGTTCTCGAAATGCGGATTGCAGAGATAGTTCCAGTCATAACCCAAAGTCGTTTCAGAAAATTCATCCTTTGTCGGTGTTTCGGCATATTTGACCTGCGGCAACGTCGGACAATCCATATTCAACGAAACCATGCCGTTGCCATTGACAACAGGCCATGCGTTCTTGTCCCAACGAACGGGTGCAAGGAATGTTTCGCGTCCCAATAGATGATGCATATAAGATTGCGGACGGAAGCCAAGGAACATGATCCACCACGAACCATCCTTTGCCTGAACCAGATCTGCATGTCCGGTACCCTGAATCGGGCTGCGCGAACCTTCCAGACTCTTGTGCGTCAGAATCGGATTGGCAGGATTGATCTGATACGGGCCGTAGATGTTTTTGCTTCGTGCAATCATCACCTTATGTCCATATTCCGTTCCACCTTCGGCAATCAGCAGATAGTAATATCCGTCTTTCTTGTAAAGGTGCGGACCTTCGGGAGAACTGTCGCCCAATCCATTGAAGATGCCTTTGGGTTCGGTAAGAAGTTTACCGGTCTTCACATCAATCTCACTCAATTTAATCTGGCCGATGGTAGAAAGAAAATAACATTTGCCATCCTCATCGAAGAAAAGTTCCGGATCGATACCCCCCTGCTTTACCCAAATAGGATCAGACCATTTGCCGGCAGGATCGGTAGCGGTGATATAGAAGTTGCCACCATGAGAAACATTCGTATTAATCACATAATAAGTGCCATCATGATAGCGGATGGTCGGAGCGTACAGCCCTCCCCCTGAATTTGTCTTACTCAAATCCATCTGCGACGTGCGATTGATGCAATGACCAATCTGTTCCCAATGAATCAAGTCTTTACTGTGATGAATAGGTAATCCGGGAAAATACTGGAAAGTACTGTTCACCAGATAGAAGTCATCTCCTACCCGGCAAACACTCGGGTCGGGATAAAATCCGGATAGCACCGGATTGGAATAACCTTGTCCCGATACAGCGACCGAGACAAACAACAAGAATGCAGCTATCGCCTGCCATTTCACTACCTTTTTCATCTGTTTATAGATTTAATGAATACTCAGTTCGAACCATTGTCGATTGAACAAAAGTAATTATTTTTCTACGGATGAAGAAGAATAAAATAGCTAAAACTGTACTCGTTGCCTTTATTTATATCTCAAAACATATTTGACAAACAGAATTAATACAGGAACTTCGATCAGGGGCCCAATGACAGCTGCAAAAGCTTCGCCAGAACTGATACCGAAGATAGAAATAGCCACTGCTATAGCCAGCTCAAAATTATTTCCCGTCGCAGTAAATGCTATCGACGTCGATTTGTCGTAAGAGACTCCATTACGCCTAGTAAACCAGAATGAGGAGAAAAACATAATCACAAAGTACAGCACCAAAGGAACAGCTACAAGCATTACATCAAACGGAAGTTTAACAATATACTCGCCTTTATACGAAAACATAACAATAATCGTAAACAGGAGGGCTATCAAGGTCACCGGACTAACTTTTGGCACAAAACGAGTATAATACCAATCGTCACCTTTGATGTTTCTCAAGATTCGTCTAACTACATATCCTGCAGCAAACGGGATTCCCAAATATACAGCCACACTTTTGGCAATCATCCCCATCGTAATATTCCGCACGGCATCGGTTGCAGGCAGTCCTATCCAATCCGGAAAAACGGATATGAAGAAGTAAGCATAAACAGAATAGAACAGCACCTGAAAAATACTATTGAGTGCAACGAGTCCGGCAGCATACTCACCATTGCCTTTTGCCAAATCATTCCAGACAAGCACCATCGCTATGCATCTGGCCAAACCAATCATAATCAATCCATACATATACTCGGGATGCGACGAAAGGAATAAGGCAGACAGAACGAACATCAGTATCGGGCCAACAATCCAGTTCAATAACAGAGATATGGTTAAAATCTTCTTATCCGAAAAGACTTTGCCCAACTCTTCATATCTTACTTTGGCCAATGGCGGGAACATCATCAATATCAAACCCACAGCCAATGGAATATTTGTTGAACCCACTTCAAAATATCCCCAGAATTTTACGATCTCAGGATATACATAACCTATTCCGACACCGACAAACATGAAAAATAAGTGTTGATTGTTTTCCCACAGGTGTCTCATTATAATATTGTACACCAAGAATATTCAATGCCACTCCCTGAGTCTTTTCTGCTTTTGATTGTGCAAAAAGCGCTGTGCTAATCAAAACTGCAATCAACACTAAATATATGCGTTTCATACTCTCTTCTATTTTTTGACGGCGCGAAGATATGAATATTTTTTCAATTGTATCCATACGTTATACAACTAATAAGGATAATGATAAAAGCTATATCGTTTTAAATACATACCGACAAGCAACTGTTGAGGAGCCTTTCTATTTATCGCCAATAAACAAATTCGAATTTATATATTTGACAGCATTGAATAGAATTATTATCTTTACAACATCATCGACATATTGATAAACTCACGTGTTAAAACACAAATATTATTACAAGATGGAAAAGCATATATTAGCAATTATTCTCCTATGGAGCATTCTTATACCATTAAAGGCACAGGAACAAACAAAGACAGATCCATATATGAACAAGTTTGGAGGTTATGGATATCTATTATCGACTGACAATAGAAGTTCTATCTGGTGGGCGGAAGGCGCATACAAAATCATGAAAGACACGCCACAACCAGTCAAAAAGGCTAAAAAGATATCACTCGAATCCGCTTGTAATGAATACGAATCATTTATTTTAGTCATCAAACCCTCAGATTCTCTTGAACAGTTCCACATTCAGACAGAAATGCTGACCGATGAGAAAGGTCACACAATCTCTCCCGAACAAATCACCTTACGCCGTGTGGAATATCTGAACATCACCCGTCCTACCGATAGTTACGCATTCAAAGGTTTCTGGCCTGATCCTCTCCCCTTATGTCGGGGCAATCAGAGACTAAACGCAGACGAAAACAATGCCTTCTGGATTACGGTGAAAGTACCTCAAGGAACCGTCCCCGGTGATTATCACGGCAAAATATCCTTAATCTGCAGTTCATGGCAACAATCTTTCCCGTTCTCGCTCAAAGTATGGAACTTCACGCTTCCCAAATCGCCAAGCATTCGTTCGGGATTCGGGTTTGGGACAGGTTTTTCGAATGTCATCAATTATGAGAACCTAACCGACTCTGCCGACCAGCGGACTGTATTCGATTATTACATGCAAGCATTTCGGGATTATAAAATCAATCCATATAATCCTTTTCAATTTGCTCCAATCAAAGAAACGGTGACCGGTGTCCAGTGGACAGGCGGTTCCTTTGATGATAAAGAAAAATACGACGGAACATTCAGTTACAAAATCGTAGACAACGAAGTAAACTATGATCCTGAAGGAACGACCAAAGAATTGATACCGGTAAAAGGCGGCACAGACTATGAACTGCGTTGGAAATATAAATCAAAACCTATAAATCACATATATACCGTTGGCGTTGAATGTTATGACAAGAACAAACAACTCATGATCCTTGAGAACCGCTTCGACAAATACAAAGTGTGGAAAGACAGTACAGTATGGGATCAAGCGACTCTTCCACTTGAAACATTACCTGAAGAAGCCAGTTACATCAAAATACGCCTCTACGCCTGTTACCGCACGCCATGGGGAGGCAATACAGGGACAGTCTGGTTTGATGATATGCAACTCATTAATCTTCAAACTAAACAGAATGAATTAAGCATAGGCAACTTCGAAGTGGATGTTAACAAGATGGATATAGACCTTGATTTCACCGACTTCAACAAAGCCGGGAAGAAATATTTCGACGACTATGGCTTCACTGGATTCAATCTGTCACTGAAAGGACTCGGAAGCGGAACATTCGTCAGTCGCACACCAGGTTCTTTTGATGGTTTCGAACAAGGAACAGCACAATATGAAAAACTGATGAGCCGCTATTTATCACAGATACAAAACGACTTGGAAAAAAGCGGATGGTTAGGAAAAGAATATATCTATTGGTTTGACGAACCAGACAAGAAAGATTACCCGTTTGTACGCGAAACGCAAGAATTAATCAAACGTTATGCGCCTAAACTAACTACCTTCATCACAGAAAATCATTTCTTCGAGGAAGAGAAAGATCTTGCAGATATCACTTGTATGATTTGGGACAAAACAGACCAAAGGAAAATAAATCGGATGAACAGTAATGATAAATCATGCTGGTCATATCTGTGTTGCGGTCCACGAGCACCGTGGATAAACGAATTTATTGACAGCGATGCTATCAATTTTCGCATGTGGCTTTGGGGTTCTTACTATAAGAAACTGAAGGGAATTCTGATATGGGAAACCTGCTATTGGAATGCCAACGAATGGCCTTTTCCTAAAGGATACATTCAGAATCCTTACGAAGAAACACAATCGTATTGCTGTTATGGCGATGTAATGGGTAAACAGCAAAAGTGGGGCAATGGTGATGGGCGATTGTTCTATCCGAACAATCATCATCCGGGTATCGACAAAACCAAGTATGTTGAACCGCCTGTTCCTTCTATCCGCCTCGAAATAATGCGTGACGGCATTGAAGACTACGATTATTTTGTGATACTGCAAAACGCTATCGAACATGCGCCTAAGGGAAAACAAGCACTTGCGAATTCAGCGAAGAAACTGCTGAATATTCCGTCCAGTATTTATACAGACGAAAAGACCTATACAAAGAATCCGCAAGAACTATTGAAATACCGGCGTAAACTAGCCGAATTCATTGTAAAACTGCAATCAGAATAAGACAGATTTCTGTCCGTAGTAAAGATTTTATTACATTTGCAAGCAAGCGATAAAAATACAATTATCATTCAAAAGATTATGTTTAGAGAAATGCGCCGTAAAAAGCAATTGCTATCCATAGAAGAGACAATTGCTATTCTTAACAAAATGACTTCAGGAGTGTTGGCTGTCAGTGGAGATGACGACTATCCATACGCTGTACCAATCAGTTATGTATATCACGACAACAAGATTTACTTTCACTGTGCATTGGAAGGTCATAAGATAGATGCCATCAACAGAAACAATAAAGTTTCTTTCTGTGTGATTGCCAAAGATGAAATTATTCCCGATCATTTCACTACACACTTCCGCAGTGTCATCGCGTTTGGGAAAATACATATCGTTGAAAACGAGACCGAAAAGATGGAAGCAACACGCCTTTTGGCTAATAAATATTCGCCCAATCGTGAAGAAGGTTTCCAGCACGAAATCACCAAATCATTCAACCACATGAAGAAAGTAGTCACCATTGGTGTACTGACTTGTGCGACACTGTCGTTTGCCAACGTAAGCGACGTTAAAGCGCAAAACACTACTTCTTCACAGCTTCGGACGTATGAGCTTTCGGAGATTGAAGTAACCGGCACCCGTGTCCCGCTGACCGAACAGAAGTCAGCAAGAATGGTAACTGTACTCTCGCGAGCAGATATTGCAAAAGTGGGAGTGCACAGTGTCAACGATCTGTTAAAGTACGCTGCAGGCGTTGACGTACGGCAAAGAGGCGGATTCGGAATCCAGACAGATATCTCAGTCTGCGGAGGAACATTCGACCAAGTAACAATTCTTCTTAATGGAATCAACGTCAGCAACCCGCAAACAGGGCATTTAGTAGCTGACTTCCCGGTATCCATGGAAGACATCGAGCGAATAGAAATATTAGAAGGACCCTCAGCTCGCGTCTTCGGAACTTCAGCCTTCACCGGTGCCATCAATATCGTAACAAAAAGCGATTCACAAAGTAACATCACAGCTCACCTCTCCGGTGGCTCGTATGGACTTTTCGAAGGCGGAGGCAGTGTAAACTACACGAAAAACAATTTCTCCCATCAGTTGTCAGGCAACTATAACCGCAGTGACGGCGGAACCGACAACAGCGATTTCAACACGCGCCGCTTTTTTTATCAGGGAGCTTACAATACCAAAGAAGCCGATGTACATTGGCAAGCAGGTTACAGCAATCAGAAGTATGGTGCCAATACCTTCTATTCAGCTGCATATCCCAACCAATACGAAGCAACAAATAGAACAATGCTGGCTGTCAAAGCCGAAACAAAAGGATGGCTGCATTTCGCTCCATCCGTATTCTGGAATCGTTCCTACGATCATTTTCAATTGATCAGAAACACACATACGGCAGAGAACTTCCACCGCAACGATGTGTTCGGCGTCAATCTGAATGCCTATTTCAACTGGTTGCTCGGCAAAACTTCTTTCGGAGCAGAGATACGCAATGAAGGAATATTGAGCACCAACTTGGGTAAACCTCTTGACGAATCAAGATATGTAAACGTTCCAGGCGAAGACAGCATTAAATATAAGAAAAGAGATAATCGCACAAACATCGACTATTTCTTCGAGCATGATATTCTGCTCTCGCGTGTCACCATTTCTGCCGGACTTCTTATCAACCGGAACACGGCGTTGGATGACAACATGCATTATTATCCCGGGGTTGATGTTTCCTGGCGTGCAACCGATTCATGGAAAATATTCGCTTCATGGAACAAAGCACTCCGCATGCCTACATTCACTGACCTGTATTACAAGAGTCCGACACAAGAGGGGAATGTCGGATTGAAGCCGGAGAAGACACAGGCCGTAAAATTTGGAGTAAACTATCGTAAAGAATGGATCAATGCCAAAGTTAATGGATTCTATCACAAAGGCACGGACATGATAGACTGGGTGAAATACACCGCCAACGACACTTACCATTCAACAAACTTCAAACTCGACAATATGGGCGCAGAAAGTAACGTCACGCTTTACTTTGCTCCTTTGGTGGGTGAGAATTCCCTGCTTGAAACCTTCAATGTCGGATATACCTATATTTATCAGAAACGTCATGATGATCAGGCTATCTACAAATCGAATTATGCACTCGAGTATCTGCGCCATAAACTGGTTGCTTCACTCTCCCACCGCATCTATAAGAATCTGGAAGCCACTTGGAATTTCCGTTTCCAAAAGCGTATGGGCGGATATGAAATATACAACGAGAATCACAAGAGCACAGGCATTATTCAGTCTTACCCTTCTTTCGGACTCGTTGATCTGAAAATCCAATGGGCAGCACCACGCTATCGCATCTTTGCAGAGGCAAATAATCTGCTTAATCATAAATATTACGACTTCGGAAATATTCCGCAGCCTGGAATATGGATCAACGCAGGCGTTTCGTACCGAATCGATTTATAACAACTAATCTTTACATATCAAAAACGCGGATTGCTAATTATTGCAACCCGCGTTTTCTTTATTTCTATTCGCCATTTCAAACTCAGAACAACATATTCTGCAATATAAACACTGCTGCTCCTGACAAGTAACCAACCAAAGCCAACAATGAAATATTCTTAAGATACCAGATAAAGTTGATTTGCTCCAGTCCCATCACAACAACACCTGCAGCAGAACCGATAATCAGCATGCTTCCTCCTACTCCGGCGCAATAGGCTAGAAACTGCCAGAAAACGCCATCCTGCATAAAAAGTGACAAATATGCCGGATCTGGAGCTGCTGCCACCATCGCCTCTGTTGCAACGGGATACATTCCCATAGCGCCAGCAACAAGCGGAACATTGTCTACAATAGCAGAAAGCGTTCCAATAATTAGATTTACTGAGTAAACATTTCCAATCGTACTATCAAGCCATGCAGAGAAATCGCCTAAAACTCCACTATACCGCAAAGCATCAACCGCAAGCAGAATACCTAGAAAAAACATTAATGTAGCGCCGTCAATGCGACTTACCACTTTGCTAAGACGAAGTTTAACATGTTCGTCGATTGTCTTACGACTATAAAGTATCTCCGTAAATATCCACAAAACACCCACTCCTAAAAGAATTCCCATGAATGGAGGCAAATGAGTGACAGATTTGAAAACGGGGACAAACAACAAACAAAACAAACCCATACAAAGAATAGAAGCCTTCTCACGATTGCCCAATGCATCAATCAGCTCATTATCCTTATTTTCCAATCTAAATGGATGCGTAACATCACCACGCAATTTACGTTCAATAAGCAAGACAGGAACGATAGCTGCCACCAAACTGGGTAAAAACAGGTTGGGAATAATACTCGATGCAGAAATATTACCACGCACCCACAACATGATTGTTGTCACATCACCAATAGGCGACCACGCTCCTCCGGCATTCGCTGCAATGATAATGATACTCCCGAAAACCCAACGCTCTTTATAATTAGCTATCAACTTACGAATCAACATCACCATAACAATAGAGGTAGTCAGATTGTCCAATACAGCCGACATAAAGAATGTGATGCCAGCAATTGTAAACAACAACATTCGAGAATTGCTAGTTTTAATCTTGTCGGTAATGAACACAAATCCACCATGCGAATCAATCAATTCAACAGTTACCATCGCACCAATAAGGAAAATCAAAGTTTCAGCAATCTCACCTATGCTTTCTAATATCTGATGTTCAACCACAAAATGACGGCATTGCTCCATGTATGGCAACGACCTGAACTGTGGAAACAAATTCAGAAAATGTTCAAAACTATCAGCAGAAGCATTGGGAATAAATTGTGGAGCGCCTACTGTATACATCACCCACAGAATCGTTCCTGTCAACAATGCTGTTCCGGCTTTATTGATTTTCAAAGGATGTTCCAGGGCTATCATGAGATAACCTACCAAGAACACGATTACCATTGCAGTAAGTAGCATATAAAGTGTATTTGTGATTAGTCTTGCAAAGTTAGGAAAAATAATTTAACTTTGGTAACAAAGTTTGCACCTTTGAAAGGATAACACAAAATTAGAAGTTTTGGCACGGAGGTTTATTTTAACTCAGATGACGCAAAAACGCGAATCAATATAATAACAGACAAAAAGAGCTACACCATAAATGACGCAGCTCTTTTTTATATAAACTGTTATACAGAATGATTATTTACGAAATGGAGCTCTTACTACCTGAGCTTTCAAATTCTTATTACGCACTTTGACAAAAATTTCAGTTCCAACTTTGGCAAAAGCAGGTTGAACATATCCCATACCAATACCTTTTTTCAATACAGGCGACATCGTACCAGAGGTTACATGACCAATTTCTTTATCTGAAGCATCAACAATAGGATAACCTTGGCGAGGAATACCTCTATCGATTAACTCGAAAGCGCATAACTTACGTGTTACACCTTCTTTTTTCTGACGTTCCAGTTCGGCACGGTTCGTAAAGTTCTTGCCATCAACAAACTTGGTAATCCAACCCAAACCTGCTTCGATAGGTGATGTCGTATCATCTAGATCGTGACCATACAGACAGAATCCCATCTCCAAACGCAGTGTATCACGAGCACCCAAACCTACCGGTTTGATTTCTTCTGGTTTACCTGCTTCGAAGATAGCATTCCAAATTTTCATCGCATCTTCCTTATAAAAATAGAGTTCAAAACCTCCTGCTCCCGTATAACCGGTATTCGAAATAATGACATTCTTACAACCGGCAAACTCTCCTGTTGTAAAGCAATAATATGGAATTGCAGACAAATCGACAGAAGTAAGACGCTGAAGCACTTGTTCAGCCTTCGGACCTTGAATAGCCAACTGACCGATGCGATCAGAAGAGTTTTCCAATTCTGCACCAACGGTGTTATGACTAACACACCAGTTCCAGTCCTTCTCTATATTTGCTGCATTGACAACCATCAGATATTTATCAGGTTCATAGAAATAGACCAACAAATCATCCACAATACCGCCCTGCTCATTCGGCAGGCAGGTATACTGAGCTTTTCCTACGGTCAATACAGAAGCATCATTGGAAGTAACACTCTGGATAAAGTCCAACGCTTTCGGACCTTTAACCCAAAACTCACCCATGTGTGAAACATCGAACACGCCGACGCCATTGACAACAGTCATGTGTTCTTCAATAATACCGGTATATTCAATAGGCATGTTATAGCCGGCAAATTCCTGCATCTTTGCACCTAAGGCAATATGCACGTCTGTAAACGGAGTTGTTTTCATCTCATTATATGTGTTTAATATTTAACATTCAGTAATTCTGCAATCTTAATAATCGTTTCCATACATTTAACTAGCGAGTTAACAGGCAGGAATTCATAACGACCATGAAAATTAAGTCCACCGGCAAAGATGTTAGGACATGGCAATTCCATAAATGACAAGCGAGCTCCATCCGTTCCACCACGAATAGGCTTCACTTGAGGAATAACTCCGGCAGCTTTCATAGCATCCATAGCCAGTTCAATAATCTGTTTCTTCGGTTCTACAATCTCACGCATGTTATAATATTGGTCATGCAAGTCGAGGGTTGTACTTCCAGGATACAATTTATTCATCCGCTGTACAAGTGCTCTAACAGTATCCTTCTTTTCTTCAAAAAGCTTCCGGTCATGATCGCGGATAATATAAGAAAGGGATGCAGATTCAACTGTACCCGTCATATTCGTCAAATGATAAAAGCCCTCATAGCCTGACGTATGCTCAGGACGTTGAACAGAAGGCAACCACGAAGCGAATTCAATAGCCAGAAGAGAAGCATTCAGCATCTTGTCTTTTGCATATCCCGGATGAACATTAAGTCCTTTAAAAGAAATCTTAGCAGCAGCGGCATTGAAATTTTCATATTCCAATTCACCAATAGCACCACCATCAACGGTATAAGCAAAGGCGCACCCAAACTTTTTTACATCGAAATAATCGGCTCCGGCACCAATTTCCTCATCAGGTGTGAAACCTATGCGAATCTTGCCGTGTTTTATTTCCGGATGTTCTTTCAAGAAACTCATG
>JGI20225J14565_1000326_pt1 | contig 11328 bp, 10 predicted proteins | sample BioMet4_FD_14565 | JGI IMG/M metagenome (IMG submission 14565) | reverse complement strand
TTTAAGTTTATCATCATTCATTTTTATCATCCACGATCTTAATTGTCAGTTCATAAATTTAATGATTGTCCCCAAGTGATCCCCCAAGGATCGAGACCATGGTTTATCAAAGGCCACCAACCCTGTGGCCCGTAGAGATCGTAGAGTTTTTGATAAATCGTGATCAAGTGAGGAGATCCTTTCATAGTGATAGATAGGACGCAGTTCTATATTAATCCAGTTATAAGTACACAAGGTGAAACCCTATCCACTCCTAGAGAACCAATAGAAACCATTTAAAATGAACATCACAATAATATAAAGTAGAGAAAATAATAGGAACAGAGGTTATGAATGATAATTGAATGCGATAAATGTACGTTAAGGCAATGGAAACATTCTGACCTTGAAAATCTGGTTGAAAATGCCAACAACATAAATATAGCAGGGAACATGAGGGATGGCTTTCCATTTCCATACACCCTGGATCACGGCAGACAGTGGATAGAAATTGCAAAGGATAACGATTGTTTCTTTGCAATAACAGTTGAAAATGAAGCTGTGGGTGGAATTGGCCTTACTCCAGGCGAGGATATTGAAAGAATCTCTGCAGAAGTTGGTTACTGGTTGGGAGAATCACACTGGGGAAAGGGAATTATATCCTCAGCCCTAGAGGGCGTGGTGGACCACGGCTTCAACGAGTTAAAACTTCGAAGGATATTTGCAGTTCCACTGGAACATAACACTGCCTCAAGAAGAGTTCTTGAAAAAAATGGTTTTGATCTTGAGGGCATTCTGAGAAACAGTGTTATAAAATTTGACAAAATACATAATCAAGCATTGTACGCAAGAATTAAATAAAAATCCCTATTTGGAGGACGTGAATCTATGTCAGGAAACACCACAGGTAAGATGTTCAAGGTTACAACCTTCGGTTCAAGCCACGGCACAGCACTTGGAGCAGTTATTGACGGCTGCCCTGCAGGACTGGAACTGAACGAAGAGGATATTCAGGCAGAACTCAATAAAAGAAGGCCAGGCACAAGTAAAATAACAACACCAAGGGGCGAGACAGACCAGGTCCAGATACTGTCAGGGGTCTTCCAGGGCAGGACGGATGGAACACCCATAGCCGCAGTTGTCTACAACAGGGATGCAGACTCCTCAGCTTACGAGGCCCTTAAGAACACACCAAGACCAGGTCATGGAGATTACACATGGAAGGCACGCTACGGCTCTTACGACTACCGTGGAGGTGGAAGGGGCAGCGGCAGGGTCACAATAGGCCACGTTATAGGGGGAGCAGTTGCAAAGAAACTCCTGAAAACAATGGGCATAGAAGTGGTTGCCCATGTAACCCAGATAGGAAGTATCAAGGCCAACAAGGTCAACATCAACCAGATAGCATCTAAGATCCAGGAAAATCCTGTTCGATGCGCAGACCATGCTGCAGCATCCAGGATGGAAGAATTGATCCTTGATCTTAAGTCCCAGGGAAACTCAGTTGGTGGTATCGTTGAAACAATTGTTCTGAACGCACCTGCAGGTCTTGGAGATCCTGTATTCGACAAGCTGGATGCAGACATTGCCAAGGCCCTCATGGCCATAGGAGCAGTTAAGGGCGTTGAAATCGGAGCAGGATTTGAATCTGCAGAGCTCACAGGATACGAGATGAACGATGAATACTACGTATCTGAGGAGGGAATCAGAACAACAACCAACCAGGCTGGAGGAATCCTTGGAGGTATGTCCAATGGAATGCCCATCGTTGCACGCATGGCAGTCAAACCCACACCATCCATATCAAGAACCCAAAAAACAGTTGATTTGGAGAAGATGGATGATGCTGAAATCGAGATAAAGGGAAGGCACGACCCCTGCATCTGTCCAAGGGTGACGCCTGTGGCTGAGGCTGCAGTTGCAATGGTTGTGGTTGATCATTTGATAAGGGCTGGTTTTATGGGGGCTACAAATTTATTTTAAAAAATTTTTATTATTTTCATTAGTTAATATTAATACTTATTTTTAGTAATAAATAATAAAGCATGTTATATAAAGTGTTATTATTAACGACAATCCTTTTTTTTAAAATTTGATAAATTATTAAAAAAATTAAGAAAAGTATATTAATTAATAATTGATCATAATTTATTATTTAATTTAAAAAGAGGGAAATAAAATGGATTTAGAAGATTTACAAATAGAAGGTATCAGAGATCTTATGGCAGATGAAGTAGATTTGGATATTGCAGAAAATAGGTTATATACGAGCAAACGATTAAAACCTGGCTTTAGAGATATGTATACAACTTTATTAAAAGATGCTATTGTAGATGGAGATCCAAATTCTTTTGCCCAATGCATCCTGAATGAAAAATGTTTAGTAAGTGTGGAACCAAGTTCAAGAAGTAAAACTGGAATGAAGAAAGTGCCATGGAATGCTCATATTGTATTGGGTGAAGGGGAATTTAACAGATTTTTTATAAGAGCACTTTGTAGAAAAGCTATTGAAGAAGGTTATAAACTTGAAATATATAGGGCTAAAGAAGTTAATAAGCCAAGATCAATATCTAAATCATTAATAGGAACTGAAGTAGATCCTAATGTCCTTTTAAATGATTTAAGAGAAAACATTGGAGTTGACACGGCTTTAGGAGTGCCTCCAGGTCCAAGCTCCGGATTAAGTGTAAGACTTATAAAATAACTTAAATTTATATTAATAAATATTTCTTTTTTGATAAAGTTATAATAGAAGTTTATAAATCTATATTTTCATTTTTAATACTTCTTAACTAATAAAATCAAAAATTAACATAGCCCAATTTTAATGGAAGCATTATCATTAAATTATTCATAAACAAAAAAAAGAGATAATTAAATAATTACTGAGTTACATACCTTTTGTGTGATTTATTATGGTTTTTTTCCCTTCAAATTCCAATTTATATGTCCACAATAACAACGCACTGCTTCAGGTGAGTATCCATTCATGCTTAAATGAAGTAGATTTCCACATTCAGGACATTTGAAAATTTTAAATAATCTTTCAAATGTATCAACAACAGGTCTAAACTCGTTTGGAGTAAAGTCTGCCCAACTGTTATAATGGACGTTTGCATTTATAGTCCATTTTTCTACTTCTGATTCTTTAATTATTTCTTTAGATTCGTTATGTATTCTTGATAATTTCTTTACTTCTTCTTTTCTACCCCAACTTTGTGCTGCCTTTTTGGCTTTGATTAGAAGTTCATTATATTTTGAAATTGCAGGTGGTAAAAGTTCCCCTAAATCATAACCGCTATTCTCTTTGTGTTTCGTTTCAACTTGTAAAGATTCACATACATTACTAAAATATTCTTCAGATGTTCTTCGAAGCTTTGCAGCTGCAGCAGGTATATCCTCAGAATCAATATTGCCCCTAATTTGTTTCCAAGGATCTTCAGATTGTTTGAACTGCGGTCCTTCTTTTAAAGTCCAATTAGAAAGTTTATACATGTTCTTTCTTTTAACAACACCATTCTTTTGGAGTTGTTCTGCCCAAACCTGATCATGTGTAGTTATAAGAATTTGACTATCTTTAAATTGATTAGCAAGTACCCTACTTATTTCCCTACGATGATCTGCATCTACAGATGTCATAACATCATCAAGAACTGTAAGGTTAATGTAACCATGTGTAACCTCTTCAGAAAGGGCTAAATATAAACAAAATCCCATACTATCTTGATGTCCTTCACTATGTAATGCATGAGGTGGATTCATACTTTTTCCATGAAAATCTACTTGAAGATCTACCCCTGATCTTTTTGTTTCTAAAATAGCATTAAAATCATTTTCATCAACATGATGGATAGTTCTATAAAGCTCTACAAAACGATCTTTAATTTTATTGTAAAGTTCATTTAAAACGTTTTCTCGTTCTTTCGAAAATGTTTTGTATAATTTTTCAGCACGATCATGTGCATATTCTGCAGATTTAAGCTCTTTTTCAGCGTCTTCTAGTGCTTTAAGATTTTCTTCAAGCCTAGTTAATAGATCCCAACTAGTTTGTTCTGGAGTAGTTTCAGGTGATTTTTCTTTTGCAATATCACTTAATCTTTCTAAAAGATTATCCAAATCTTTTGGAGCACATAAAATTTCTACTTTTTCAGAAGTAAAATGAGGATCTGGATATTTATCTAAATCTTTTAAAATTTCAATTAATGCCAATAAATTATCTTTCCATTCTCTGAATGCAGAAAAATCATCTTCAACATTTAACTTATCAATAACCCCTAAAATATTATCTATAACAGAATTTAAAGGATTAATAATTTTTATTATCCCTTCAGAAATTGTATTCATCCTATCCAAATCTTTAGATCCCTCTTCATAAATTTTCAACTGATCTTCAAGATATTCTTTAAGTTTAGAAGGGGACCAATGTGCGTTACATAAAGGACAGTTACCAGAATCATCCAACAAATCTAAACCAATATTTGTTAATTTAGATCTAGCTATAGATTCTTCTAACAATTTATTTGCAGATATTTTATCAATAATCCTTCTTAATTCATAATCTTTATCCTTCAAATCTCTCTTAGAAATAATTTTCCTAATTTTTTCTATATCTTGATTCAGTAAATCAATGTTAACTATATCTTCATGACTTGATGTAGGGGGTGAAATTCCTTGTTTTAAAACTGATGAATCCAATTCATCAATTCCACTTCCACCTAAAATAGAACGTTGATCGTTAATAAACTTTAAAACGTTATCTACATTAGGTTTTTCTTCATCAATTGTTATACTTACTGTATTTTTGCATCTCTCCATATTTCCCTTGGATGACTTAAAATCTCTGTTTAAATCATTATTGATACTTTTTAAACTCTTATCTAGTTTAGTAATCTCTTCGAGTTTTAGAAGTTCTTGTATTTTATCTCCCCTAGTTTTAGTACTAGCAGTGACAAATTTTAGAATTTCTCTTTTTGTCAAAATATGTTGACTTCTAGACGCAAGTTCTATAACAGGCTTTATTGCATCTTCATAAATATCCTCAAAAATCAGCTCATCAGGCTTTTTAAAAGAACGTTTAATTTCAATTGTTTCTTCAATTTTAGGTAATTTAATCAGTGCTTTGACGTAACTCTCTTCGGGTTTGGCATCTATATGATGGCCATGTTTTTTGTAATCAATTCCGTCAGTTCCTTCACCCACCATTCTTGAAATTTTTCCAGTTAAAAGAAAATCAATTGCATTCACTATAGAACTTTTACCAGAACCATTAGATCCATAAATTAAAAAATTATCCCCATTAGGTTCAAGCTCACAAGAGAAACGAATTCCTCCAATGTTATTAATTTCCAGCTTGATTATTTTCATCAAAATCATTCCTTAAAATAGAAACTAATTGTTTTTTATCATTTAAAGAACCATTTTTTGACAGTTCTCTTAATTTTATCATTGTTTCATCATCATAAATATCCATTTCATCTAACTTGTCAAAAGTTCCCCCTATTATTTGGTCTAAAATAGATTTTAGAGGTTTATTTTGTTCTTTTTTATCAGCTGTTTTCACTATAATTATTCCCCCTAATACCACTCTTATTAAAAATAAATTATTAATAACTGTTATTAAAATTTACATCAATAAATTTTTCTATTTATTTGAGCTTTTTAAGGGAATAAAACTATAAAAAACAATGGAAGGCTTAAAAACAAGAAAAAAATCAATAAAAATAATTTTTATGTCACGTTAACTATTCATCATTTTTTTAGAGTTAAGTTGCAAAAACATTACAAGATTTTTTTATGCTATACTATTTTAGTATTCAAAAAGAAAGTTTAAACGTCCCATCTAACAATCAATGATACTAAACTGAAAAATAAAATACGAAAAACTAACAAGTTTACATTTTCAAACATTGGGATAATATACTTAAAATTCAAGCCTCGGGGGGGATTTGAACCCCCGACCACGAGATTACGAGTCACGCGCTCTACCGGACTGAGCCACCGAGGCATAAAGAACTGTTACTTAATCTGTTTTTGTTTGATTGGATTTAAACTTAACTGTGAATTTTGTTTAATCCATACTTATTTTCAATACATTCCTTGAATTAAATCTATTTTCCTCTAATAATTAAATATATAATTTACTTTGTTTAAGTAATAAATAATTTTATGAAAGAAGGAGTTGAAAAAATGAGATTATTTGCTGAAAAATCATTAAGTGAAGTTATAAAAGAAAAAAAGAATTGGATTAATAAACTTATTGAGGAAGAAGATGAATCGATAATATTAAGTGCAAATGACACATATATAAGCACTATTAAAGAGAAAGAATACATAGACGTGCCTGAATTTAAATTTAATGAATTTGAACTAAAAGGGACAACAACACAAGGTAATTATATAGTTTATACTTTTAAAATTCCATTTCTTGGAAATAGAGAATCACTTCAATTACAACCATCTAACAGACTTATATGGGATGATTTTAATGTGGAAGTTGAAGAAATGGATGAGGTTCAATATTTAACATTTAAAATTGAAACTGATGACGATTCTGTTGATGAACTTAAAAGCAAATATGTAACCATAGTCAATAAAATAAAGCGACAGTTACAAAATTTTTCAGGTGAAGTCAGGCCTTTTAATGATCAACTGGAAGAATTTATAAGAACTAGCTTAGATGAGCGTAAAAACAGAATTTTAAAAATCGAAGAAAATATTAAATCACTTAAGGAAATAAAATTTTAATAATTTTTTATTATTTTTCTATCTTTTACTTAAAGTCTTAGATTAACCGCATATAAATTTAATAAGTCCCGAAAATAATGTAATTTTCACTTTAAGAATTTTTTTCAATGAAATCTTTAACTAATTGGGAATTTATCGCTTCTTCTATTAAATTAGATATTTGCCGTGCATTTTTAAATTTAGATGCGTTATTAAGAAATGTTTCTTTCAATTGATCTAAATCAATTATTTCTTTGTCATCATCATCCAATTTTTCATACTTTTTTTCTATATCTATTTCCATTATCTTTTTTATAGCTTCAATACTGAGAGGTTTGAATTTAATGAGTTTAGTAAATCTAAAGAAAAGAGGATCGCCAATACTTTTTCTTATCTCATTTTCATTTTGATAATTAGATGTGCAAATTATAATTGTATCATCTAACTTAACTTTATAATTTTTATCTTCAAATATCCCATCATCAAATAATTGATAAAAAGCTTCATGAAAAAGATTAGCTGCTTTATCAAATTCGTCCAGTAATATAACATTTGAACTTCTTTCTAAAAGCTCTTTAGCAAAAGAAGATTGGGCGTGATTGCCTCCAAATAAGTATTCGCTAAATTTAACATTTTGAAACATTGAAAATTGTTTTCTAAAAAGCTTTTGACCTAATATTCTACTTAAAAATTTGGCGGTCTCAGTTTTACCAATACCAGAATTTCCATAAAACATGAGAACGATTGGTTTATTATCATTATATTTTTTTAAAAAAGAATAAAAAGAGTTCAATAAATCTTTTTTCACATGATCTTGGCCTATTATATTATCTTCAAATGTATTATTAATTTTTAAAAATTTATCTACATCTAATACGTTGTATTCATAATTTTCATATGTTATAGCTTCACTATAAGAATCTTCGAGTAAATTTGATATATGAACGGGAGGATTTTGTAAATATAGATTTTCTATATTGCTTCTATTAATCAAACTATTAAAACTCTGAACAGCACTTTCAGAAATACTGGCATAACTTTCTGAGTAAGCAACCAAACATTTTATGCAATCTCTCTCAGGTTCTTCAATTTCATCACCATTTTGAACTAGAACTAGCTTATTTCTCAGAGCGTCATGGAACGTAGACATCAGCTAAAAAGTGCATTTCTATCTGGATGATTCCATCACCACTGCAGGCTTCACATCTTCCTCCTTTAACGTTGAAACTGAACCTTCCTGGTTTGTAACCGCGTTTCTTGGATTCTGGTGTTTCAGCGAATATTTCACGGATGTAGGTGAAGACTCCTGTGTAGGTTGCAGGGTTGGAGCGTGGTGTTCTTCCAATGGGTGACTGGTCTATGATGATGATCTTGTCCACGTTTTCAATGCCCTCGATGTCATCGTGCTTTCCGGGATTCATGTCGTTACGTTCGTACTGCATTGCAACGAGTTTGGTGAGTATCTCATCCCTGCCCCGTGTGTCTCCTATTTCAATGGGCAGTACGAATTCTCCGTAGTCTTCAGGTGATCCTATACCGTAGATGCATGAAACACTTGCAACCACTATGACATCATCCCTTGAAAGCAGGGATTGGGTTGTTGAATGCCTCATTCTGTCTATTTCCTCATTTATTGAGGCTTCCTTATCTATGTAGGTGTCTGACTGGGCTATGTAGGCCTCTGGCTGGTAGTAGTCGTAGTAGCTCACGAAGTACTCCACTGCATTGTCTGGGAAAAACTCTTTGAACTCCTCGTAGAGCTGTGCAGCAAGTGTTTTGTTGTGTGATATGACAAGGGTTGGTTTTTGAACATCCTGAATGACGTTGGCCATTGTGAAGGTCTTTCCTGAACCTGTGACACCCAGAAGTGTCTGGTGCTTCAGACCCTTCATTACACCTTCTGAAAGGGATTTAATTGCTTTAGGCTGGTCTCCTAAGGGTTCATAATCTGATATAAGGTTGAATCCACTCATGGATACTTGAAGATGGAACCAGTCCAATGTTCTGTTTGATCTGCAGGGCCATAGTGCTCAGGAGTTTCACCTGGACAGATATAGGGGGAAACGTTCAACAGACCGCCTGTATGGCTGATGGTGCAGGTAAATGCAAATTTGAATTCATCTTCTCCCATTAAACCAACATTCTCTCATTAAACTAAAATATAATGATTAAATATAAACAGGAATAACTATTAGAATATTTACATTTTAAGTCCTTAAAAAGATGAATGAGCTTATTTAATTGTAAATGAATTCAGGAACTCAATTGAATTTCAATAGATAATAATCTGTACATTGCTATAAAAATTAAAAATAATCATCGGGCATGAAGAATAAAGGAGATGTGAAAGTTGAAAAGGATAGAAACAGGAATAGAGGGTGTTGACAAGATCACAGGTGGATTTCCAGAGGGAAGGTCCGTCTTGATAACAGGAAATGCAGGTTCAGGTAAAACAATATTTGGACTGCAGTTTGCAAAAAAAAGCTGTGAACAGGGATTTAAAACTGTTTACATAACCACAGAGGAAGATTCCACTGATCTTTATACCCAGGCTGAGGCCTTTGGATGGGATCTCCATAGGTTAAATGAAGAGGGAATTTTGAATTTCGTTGAACTTGCAAGTATAAGAGCTAGGGTTACAGAGGCAGAGATGAGTATAGACATTGAGGCAATGAAGGGTAATTTCTCCAAGTTCCTCAATGACATCCCTGAGGATACAGAAACCGTTGTGATAGACAATATCGGAAGTTACACTGCAAAACTGACACCCTACGAATTCAGGGACAGATTCGACCTCCTCATATACGAGTTGAAACGACGAAACATAACCACACTGGTTATACTCGACAGTGCAACATCCAAGGAGTTCAATGAAATAGCTCTTTTCTCTGTTTACGGTGCCTTCAAACTCATGAAACGTGAAAACCCTTACACAGGACGCAGGGAACGTGTGATGGACATCGTGAAAATGAGAAGTACCAAAACACCAACACAGTTCATAACCTATGAGATAGATTCAAATGGAATCAAAATAGTTTCAGGTGTGGATTCAGACGAGGAATAGTTAGTTTAGAATAAAATCTTGAAACATTGATTTAAACTTGAAAACTGCTTAAAAAGCATTGAATCAATGAAAACTAACGATTTTTTTTTCTTATTTTTAACAGATTTTTTGATAATGAACTATTATTAAAAAAGTAGTTTTACTTAAAATGTTTTATCTTAAAATTAGTTATTTTCTTTTTAGTTATCTTATTTTAAATCTTTTTGATATATTTAATATAAATAAGATTAAAAAAGGTTCAAATAGGATAGATCTCTTAATTAAAGTCTCTTATTAAGAATTTTAATCAATTTTAAATCTTATTTTTAAAAGTAAAGATCTATTCATTAAAAACTTAAAATCAAAAAAAATTCAAAAAAACCATTTCAAAGCTTTTTTTTACTTAACAAAATCAGCCCTAAAAAAGAAAAAATGTTTCAGGATGGATCATATGATCATCCCAGGAAACTTCTGTCCTTGTACAAACTCAAAGTCCGGATGATCTTGGTTTTAGGATCCTCTGGTTCAGGAGTCTGCACCTTGGTTTCCACTGTCTTAGCATGCACGATTTTTTTCGGTGCTGTGTAATGTTTTAGATAGTAGTTACTTCCACTTATCTTCTCTTTACCATCTGCAGCACAGTAATCAGCATCACAGTGAGTACAGGTCCATTCACCTTCAGCTGTTCCCTTTGGGTTAAATTCAAGGCTTCCATGGCTGTGACACTGCGGACAGTAGTTTTCAAAGCTTGCAGTGTGGTAGTAATAGCCGCTCTGACCACAGGAACATTTGGCTGTGGCCTTCACATAATCATCTGTTACATGCACATTGTAGCCACCATTGGCTGCTGCAGATGCAGGTAAAAAGGTTATTAAACAGGCAATAAACAACATTGCATGTTTGAACTTCGGGTGTGGTTCAATCTCCTCTAACAAATTATCAACTCTCTATTCATTATTTTTTTTAATTTCCTTAAAAATCAGCTTAAAGATCCTTTAAATAAAAATCTGACTTTAAAAAGTACAGAAATAAGTTTAAAACCAATTTTTTTAAATCACTTCAATATTTTGAAATCACTTAAATTATCAAAAATTGATTTTAAGAATCATTAAACTGTTTTATCAGTTTGAATTTCAAAACGAACCTCAAATTTATAATCATATAAGAATCTTTATTCTTATTTTAATATTCAATTTAGAGGCGCTGAAATGTCTCAATATTCAGTTTATTTTTTTATATTCAACAAATAAGTCAAAAAAAAGCAACAGAACTTATTTTTTTAATTCAATAAAATCTTCAATTCAAATACAATCCATAATTCAATCTCATTTTTTTCTATAACTTCATAACCTCAATTCACGTTATCAATGTAGATCCGTGTTCATTAAGTTCAAATCAGTTTTTCAATTTTTAAAATTCACCCGTATGAAACATCTGTAATACAAGATCACATCTGTTCGGGTAAGTTAGAACTAAAGTGAGTCATGATGATAGGGAATCAACAGGAGCTTGTGCTGTAAGTCAAGTAACTCACATAAATGTGCCAGAAGGTTCAAGGTTATTTGATAGTTACCTAGTTGTAA
>JGI20225J14565_1000311_pt1 | contig 11598 bp, 9 predicted proteins | sample BioMet4_FD_14565 | JGI IMG/M metagenome (IMG submission 14565) | reverse complement strand
TAAGATGACGGTTCAGAGTATAGATTATAGATTACTGGATTATTTGAATAACATTATTTACAGTCCGGAAACGGCAATGTTGGATCGAGGTGGACTGCAAGAATCTGAAAATCGCCTGGCAGATACGATGGATGTGTTATTGAAATTTATTTTGGAAGAACGAACCTTTGCTAATGAATTATCTTCCGGAAATATTCAACGAGTGAGAACGCCTTCACCGGAAAATACAATATGTGATCCGATTAAGTCCGTTTATAGAATGCTGCAGCATTTGATATGGCTGATGGATCGCATTACGGCAGGTGATTATGAGCAGCGTCTTCGATTTTCCAATGATTTATCCAGCTCGTTTAATGCTATGTTGGAACATTTGGTTAATTTAGCGTATTTGTCGTATCATGATCGATTGACCAATCTTTTAAATGTAGAAGGATTTGATGAGCATTGCAAAGTGTTATTAGAAAATTGGCCGGCAGATAATAAATATTTTTTAATCAGCATAAATATCAATGATTTCAGGAGATTTATTATGCTATACGGGCCAGAAAAAGCCGACTGGTTTTTAGTTAAAGTGGCCAATTTCCTGAAAGATATTTGTGAAAATAGAGAAATTTGTGCCCGTGTGAATGCTGATAATTTTTTATGTCTCCTGCGTGGCGAGTCAATTCATGAAATTATGATGCGTCTTCATGAGAATGAGCAAAAGATACATAACTACATTACGTTCCGGTCTCGTTTATTTCACTATGGAATATATGAAGTACGAGATATTCATGAAAATTTGAGGAAAATGCGTGCATATGCTATGTTTGCAGGCGTGAATGCATGCAGTAATGCCGATGGATTTGCCGTCTTTGACGGAATGCTCGCTAAACGGTATGCCTTGGAAAATTCTATTTTGCCTCTCTTTAGCCATGCATTGAAAAATAATGAAATCAGAGTATATTATCAGCCTAAGATAGATTCACGGCTCGATGTTATTGCCGGCAGTGAAGCATTGGTGCGATGGACCTTGCCTAATGGAGAGGTAATGCGTCCGAATCACTTTATTGATTTATTAGAGAAAAATAGTTTAATCGTTTTATTGGATTTTTACGTGTTGCGTAAGGTATGCCAGCACATACGGTCTCGCTTAAATCATCACCAATATATAGTACCTGTATCTGTTAATTTTTCAAGAGTACACATGCTGGATACAACCACTGTGCCGCAGATGGTATCTATACTGCAGGAATATAATGTTGATCCGCAATGGATTATTATAGAGATTACGGAACGTGTATTTTTTGAGCGGATGGAAAATATGATAAAGATGATTCAATGTCTTCGGAAAGCGGGATTCAGGGTCAGCATGGATGATTTTGGTTCATCCTATTCTTCTCTGAATTTTTTGAAAAATATTCCTGTCGATGAAATTAAAATAGATAAATTATTTTTTGATGATTTTGATACGGATGAACGGGTACGGTTATTATTAAGTGATGTGCTGACTATTGCCGACCATTTGCAGCTTGGTGTAGTTGCGGAAGGAGTTGAAACGGAAGACGCCGTTATTTTTTTAAAGCAACAGTCATATGTTATGATACAAGGATTCTATTATTATGCTCCTATGCCTGAAGATGAATATAACAACAGACTCGATGCGATCCATATCCACTGATTTTTTTTCGATCAGATAAATTTGTTTTGCAAGGGCATATCCTGTGGTATAATAAAAATAAGCAGTAATCTATTGATTGTATCTTTTTGAATTATATATGAAGAAATCAGCATATGAAAAGCGACAGGAGGCGGTAAGGTGATGAATAAAAAAGCTTGTATTATTTTTTGCAGCACTGTCTTTACGCTGAATGCCTTTTTTTTCTGCGCTGCATTTGACTATAATAAGGCTGTTGATGAAATAGCTGCAGATCCATTGACATCTTATAATACCGTATATCTTGGCATGTCTAAATCGGATTTTGATCTTGATTTTTCAATGCTGCCCGATTGGAATTTTTATAAAAATGAAACAGGGTTAACCGAAAAGGCAGAACGCGAAACTAAAATTGAGGGTACAACACTTCTGGAAGGGATAAAAATAACAACTGCTATTCCGGCTGGATCGGCTAAAGTTATTGCATTTGATTGTTATTTTAAAACAGACAATAAAAAAATAGCAAAGGAAATATATGACAGAACAGTTTCAACTGTTTGGTCCGGCATGGAGGATATGCCGGTTGCCCAAGCATCGGATTTTGTTTTTTGGAAGCAGAAGGATATATCCATTGTGGTATCATATCGGTATGAAAAAGATGAAAATCAATATGTTATTACCATCCGGCGGTTTAATAATCGGATACTGAATCAATAGATATATAACTGCCATACAATGAGGGTGTGGGATTATAGTACACAGCCTATATATTGACAGGAAATTTAACCTCATATATAATACTCTTACGGTATATTTTTACCGCAGTAGCGTTTTAAGAATAGAGGAGACCTATAATGATGAACAGTTTGAAAACAGTTTTCTTGATGACGTTGCTGGCCGTTATCATGATGGCAATTGGGGGAACCTTTGGTGGCCGACAAGGTGTGTATATCATGTTCTTGATTGCCATGGGAATGAATTTCTTTTCCTATTGGTTCAGTGATTCTATCGTGTTGCGTATGTATCATGCGGAAGAAGTCGATTCATCGCATCGTTTATATCAAATTGTGGAGGATTTGGCACAGCGTGCGGATCTCCCTATGCCAAAGGTTTATATTATATCGACGGAAGTTCCCAATGCTTTTGCGACGGGACGGAATCCCTCTCATGCAGCGGTTGCGGCGACGACCGGTATTTTAGAAATGCTGGATAATGAAGAGATACGTGGCGTTTTGGCTCATGAAATGTCTCATGTACTGCATAGAGATATTCTTATCAGTACAATCGTGGCTTGCTTTGCCAGTGCTATTTCTATGATAGCAAATATTGCTCAATGGGCAGCAATATTTGGCCGGGGCAGTGATGATGAAGAAGGCAGCAATCCGATTGCCCTGATAGCAACTATTATTATCGCTCCTATTGCAGCAGCTCTTATTCAAATGGCTATTTCTCGAACTCGTGAATATATGGCTGATGAAGAAGGTGGCCGTATGATTGATGATCCCCTGTCTTTAGCCAGAGCATTGGGTAAAATTGATAATTATGCGCATTATCGTGTTATGCCGGGAGCTACAAACGCTACCGCTCATATGTGTATTATAAATCCTTTCAGTGGTGTTTCCGGTGGATTAGTTAATTTGTTCAGTACACATCCTCCTACAGAAAAACGGATTCAAAGATTGCAGGAGCTGGATCGTAAACTTCACCATTAGGCGATGTGTCTTTAATTTTTTGATTATAATATGGTACCCCTGCACCTATGGTGTGGGGATTTTTTTTGAATTAATTTATGGTATACAGTCGGTAATAGTACTATAATAGTTTAAAGCAACACAGTATTAGAATATGGAAGGGGGAACGTTGATGTATTCATATATTCAACGTATTTGTGAACAGCAGTTTCAACTTAAAGCATGGGGAACATCCGTAAGTACGGAAATTATCGCTGGGATGACAACGTTTGCAACGATGGCGTATGTATTAGCGGTAGTGCCAAAAATGATGGGAGAAGCAGGATTGCCTGCCGGAGAGATTTTAACGGCTATGGTCATGATGATTTTTTTTACTACATTGGCAATGGGGTTGTATACGAATAGACCGTTTGCTTTGGCACCCGGCATGGGCGGAGTAGCTATTTTTTCGATTACGCTTGTACAGTTGCAGCATGTCTCTGTAGGCATTGCCAGTGCTATCGTGTTTTTAAGCGGATGCCTGTTTCTTATTGTGACGGTGTTGGGAATACGTGAAGCCATTGTAATGGTGATTCCCAAAGGAATTAAAATTTCCATCAGTGCGGGTGTGGGAATGTTTCTTGCTGTTATTGGATTGCGCAATGCGAAGGTATTGGCGGCAAACGCGAGTAAAGTAGCACTTTCATTAGGCGATATTTCTCAACCTGTTGTTGTTTTAGCGGCTATGGGACTGTTTGTTCTTTTAGCCTTGGAAGCACGTAAGGTACGGGGAGCCGCTTTAATTAGTATAGTTATTGCAACGATTATAGGCATTCCTTTGGGTGTTACAAAAATTCCGGCTGCAATTTTTGCCGTTCCTTCAGGGATTAATGAAGTTTTTTTTAATTTTGATCTAATGGGAGCTCTTGACGTTCGATATATACCTTATTTATTTGTTTTTTTTCTGCCTGATTTTTTTTCCAGTTTCGGAACGGCTATTGGCATTGGCGGAAAAGCTGGATTTCTTGACAAAAATGGCGATTTGCCGGATTTGAATAAAATTTTCCAAGTAGATTCGATTGCTGCTACGCTGGGATCTTTTTTTACGATTCCCGTATTGATTACGTATCTGGAATCGGGAGCTGGGGTTGAAGCCGGCGGACGCACAGGTCTTACGGCGGTGACAACGGCAGTAATGTTTCTTCTTGTATTGGCAATTACTCCGGCAGCATTGATGATACCGGCAGCGGCGACCGCGCCTGTGCTGTTATATGTAGGTGTAAGCATGATGGCGGGTATGCGTAATTTGGATTATTCGGATATGGCAGAATATGTTCCGGCATTTTTGTGCATTGCTTTTACTGCATTTACTTTTAATATTGCCAATGGTATTTCTTTAGCATTTCTGGCTTATGTTATTATTAAACTAGCATCTCGCCGGTATAGGGAAATGACTTGGGGGCATTATTTGCTGGCATTATTGCTGCTATATTATTTTTATTCCATGGCCGGTGTAAAATAACCAGAGAGGAACTTTTACATGCAAATCGATTTATTGTTAAAAAATGCATATGTTTTTAATGTGTATTTTAAAAAATTTATAGTAGGCAATATTGCAATTTCCGGAGATAAATTTCTTTATATTGGAATAAAAAAACCTCCTGTCATACCTAAAAAGGTTATTGATTTGTCAGGAAGATATATAATTCCCGGGCTTGTAGATTGCCACATGCATATTGAAAGTACGATGTGTGCACCGCGTACATTTTCCAATTGGGTTGTTAAGAACGGTGTTACGACATTGATTGCGGAACCACATGAGATTGCAAATGTTTTTGGACTCGAAGGTATTACAGCTATGGCGCAATCTATGAAGGACGGACCGGCAGATATTTATATTGCAATTCCCAGTTCTGTACCATCTACGAATGCCTGCTTAGAAACAACAGGTGCGGAAATAGGAAGTGACAGTGTTGCAGCTATGCTGCATATGGATAAGGTGATTTGTTTAGGAGAAGTGATGAACGGACACGATATCATTGCTGGCCCGGACACTAAAACCAGCCGTCTTGTTCGACAGGTAAAAGAAAATGCTCCGAAATTTCCACTGGAAGGCCATTTACCAAGATTTCTTGATTGGGATCTGGCACAAATTTTGTATAACGGAGTAAACTCTGATCATACGGACCAGACATTGGAAACGATTCGCCAGCGAATTGCCGGTGGTTGTTTTCTGCAACTTCAGGAAAAAACGATTAAACCGGAATTCATTCAGTATCTTGTAGAACATAATCTGTTTGAACACTTTGCGATTGTAACAGATGATACTATGCCGGATTCTTTTATGAAACGAGGCCATTTGAATTATCTTGTAAAAAAAGCCATGAAAGCAGGTCTTACACCCGAACAGGCAATATATGCGGCTACATATACTCCGGCCAGACGAATGGGATTGTCTGATAAGGGCAGTATTGCCCCAGGGAAAATTGCTGATTTTGTTGTTTTGGATGATCCAAGACAGTTTCATGTTCTTGCTACGTATTGCAGCGGCCGAGAAGTTTACCGGAGGGATGCTGTTCAGGAACCGGAAGAACGGGATACTTCATTTCCTTCGCATTTTTATCACAGTGTTCATGTGACTCCACGCACGGAAGATAATTTTACACTTCACGTTGAACAAGAAACGGGAAGTGTATGCTGCCGAATTTTGTGTGTTAGTAATAAAACTACATTTGTTCAGGAAGAAACAGCCGTACTTCCTGTGAAAAATCATGAAATCTGCTGGGAAGATAGTCCATATAATTTGGCTGTTGTTTTTGAACGTCATGGGAAAAATGGCGGTTGCGGGTATGCATTGGTCGGGGGTGCTGCTATGAAAAAAGGGGCTGCTGCCACTACGTATGCTCATGATCATCATAATTTGCTTGTTATAGGGCAAACTAAAGCGGACATGATGCTGGCAGCTAATACAGTTATTGAAAATCAAGGAGGATATGCAGCTGCTATTAATAACACGGTGACGGCGTTTGCAGCACTTCCTATTGCAGGAATCTTATCAGATCAGCCGTTAGATGTATTAGGGAAACAAATACAAGGCGTGACGCAGTCGTTGCAGGAATGGGGCTATGATCATCCTAATATTATTATGTCCTTGAGTACATTATCTTTGCCTGTCAGTCCAGATATAAAAGTAACGGATAAAGGTATTATAGATGTAAGTAAGCAAAAAATTCTTCCCATGATCCTAGACTGAATGACAAGGGGATGAAGTACTCCGGTAAGTATGTATATAGTATGTCCCTTATATGCAGAAAGCACAAAAAAACTGGATTCTGTCATAACAGAATCCAGTAAAATAAAAGGGATATATTTTCTATTTTTTCAAAATGGATGCCAGGGTATCCGCATTGATATAGGTGTTTGCATCTTCTTCCTGACAAGAGGCATATACAATGGGAGAGTGGAAGGTATTACCGGCGGCTAAGGCGTTACGGGCGATAGCACCGACTGGTTCACAAATTACCATTGTTCCGTCATGAAGGGCGGTAAAGGTATCAACAATACCTGTCAGATCGGATATATCCGTTTCTTTCTCTACGGGTCGGTATAAATGGTATATTTCTACATCTTCATTATACGCATTTTCCAGCTGGGCGGCTATTTCTTGCCGTGTGGCATCTGTGGCTGCTGCTATGAAAAGAATTGGGATTACCTCTGTATCCAGAGCTAAATCAATGGCATCGGCAATATGCTGTTCATCTCGATCCATATCAATTTCCACGGCATTGGGAATGCCCGAACGAATTGCAAATGTTATGATATCACGGTAGTCTCGGTCGGTTTGAAAATAGGAATCAAGATTGGAAAAGCGGCAGGAGAAGATAATCGGGTTTTCTTGAAATTGTAAACTGATTGTCATGAGCGCATTCCAAAGTTGGGAAAGATTGGCACCACCATTGAACGAATCTGATTTAAATTCGACGAAATCAAATGCATGTTCTTTAATTATATGACTTTGGCTGATTGCGCTGTAAATGCTTTCAGGAGTAAGGGGAACACATATTTTAGGATTTTCTGTGTTTAATTTGGTATAACCGATTTTTATCATTTAGATTTCCTCCTTATATATAAGAATGAAATTACATATAAATAAAGAGCAGCCGTTTAAACGGTTGCTCTTTTTTGGTGCGCCCGGTAGGAATCGAACCTACGCACCCGGTTCCGGAGACCGGTGCTCTATCCCCTGAGCTACGGGCGCATGATAAAAGTAAAAATATAAAGTGGTTTAAAAAGCACTTTACTATATTATCATGTTTTCAAGAAAATATCAATACAATTATTGATGAGATTACCCAAAGTGTTGCTATTTCAAATTTTCGATGCTATTATTGGGAAAGAATATGCATATGAACATTATTCATGATATTACGAGGTGCATGAACATGGAACAAAAATATTATATCGGATTTGATGCGGGAACGCAGAGCGTTAAAGTGGCTGTTTACGATGACACATTGCAGTGTGTGGCAATGGATACGGCGAAGACAACGTTGACTTATCCTCATCCAGGCTGGGTACAGATGGATATTGATGAATATTACCGATTAATCAAGCAATGCATGAGAACCTGTTCGGCTAAATTGAAGGAGCAGGGGATACCCGTTACTTCCGTGCGGGCTATTATGGGAGATGGTATTATTTGCGGGATTGCCGGCGTTGATGCAGACGGAAATGCCGTTACGCCTTTTATTAATTATCTCGACAGCCGTACTATGGAAGATGTGGAGGAACTTAGACAGCAGAAACTTGATATTTGGGCACGGGAGACTGGAAATGCTGAGCCGAATTGCATGTTTCCGGCTATGTTTGCACGGTGGTTTATCAAGAACAGTGAACCATTTCGAACGCAAGGTGTAAAATTCATGCATAATTGTCCGTATGTCTTGCTGCACTTAGCAGGACTTAAAGGAACAGACGCCTTCCTCGATTGGGGGGTAATGTCCGGGTGGGGGTTGGGATATAATGTTATGAATAAGCAATGGTCCGAAGAACAATTGAAAATTTTAGGAATTCCCGGAAAATATATGCCGAAGATTTTAAAACCATGGGATATTATTGGAGAACTTTGTGAAAAGGATGCCAAAGAAACAGGGTTTCCTGCAGGAATCCCTATTTGTGCTGGAGCTGGGGATACGATGGAATCCATGATGGGAAGCGGTGTGTTGGATGCTGGAAGTGCTGTAGATGTGGCGGGCACTTGTGCCATGTTTTGTGCTGCAACAGAAGGAATTGTTCCAGAGTTGTCTGTTCCCGGGAGTGGTCTTATTTTTAATTCAGGTACGCTTCCCAATAGTTATTTTTATTGGGGTTTTGTTCGGACAGGCGGGTTGGCGCTCCGTTGGTTTAAAGATAGTATCTGTCGGCATGAAGAAGATACATATTATGAAAAGCTGGATTCCTTAGCCGGCCGACATCCTGCCGGCTGTGACGGCGTTATGTTTATTCCTTATTTAACGGGAGGAAATGGAGCGTTTCAACATGTGCGGGGAACTTTTTTAGGGTTAACGCTTGATTCTGATCAAGGCGCTCTTTGGCGTTCTGTGCTGGAAGGGATTGGATACGATTATTTGGAAATAACAGATTTATACCGTCATGCCGGCATTTGCATTGATAAACTAACAGTTACTGAAGGCGGAAGCCAAGATTCATTATGGAATCAAATTAAAGCAGATATGCTTGATACACAGGTTCTGACATTGGAAGTTGCCGGCGGAGCCGTTCCAACCAATTGTATTGTTGCGTCATATGCAGTTCATGACATCGTTGATTTGAAATCTGTGCTGCAGCGAAAATTAACGCCGAAGGAAGTCTATATGCCCCATAGTGAAAATACAGCATTATATCGGCGTAATTATGAGAAAAGAAGGAATGTGCTGAAGGCTTTGAATGAAGCCGAATAGAATCTGTGTGCGGAATAAACGGGTTTGTGAAAAAACTCAAAAAGTTCACATGATAAAAGTTCATAATATAACATAATCTATTGCGTATTTTGCATATCCGTATGTAAAGTACGCATTTTTAAGCACTTTCCCATGGTTGAGCGTATTTTCTTTCATTTATTTTATTATATTTTATTATAAAAGAGTATAATTCAGTAGATTTTTTTACTAAGTGTGGTATACTATACATGTAAGCAAGGCAACTAAAATATCTAAATGCGTGATAGATGGGAAAAAAACAAGTGAAAAAAATCACGCGAATTGAAGGAGGAGTTAGTAATGTTTTGTAAAAAAGTAATGGTTATTGGTGCCGGTACAATGGGTTCAGGTATTGCTCAGGTATTTGTAACACATGGTTGTGAAGTTGTTTTGAACGATATTAAACAAGAGTTCATTGATGGTGGGAAAGCAAAGATTGACAAGAACTTAACGAAACTTGTCGGCAAAGGCAAAATGACACAGGAAGATAAGGATGCTGCTATGGCCCGCATTACAGGTTTTGTTGATGTAACTAAAGAAAGCATGGCAGGGATTGATCTCGTTGTTGAAGCGGCTATTGAAAACATGAAAATCAAAGCTCAGATCTTCAAGAATTTGGGTGAATGCTGTGAACCGCATACTATTCTTGCCAGCAATACATCTTCCTTGGCTATTACGGAAATTGCTGCTGCAACCAATCGTCCGGATAAAGTGATCGGAATGCATTTCTTTAACCCGGCTCCTGTTATGAAACTTATTGAAATCATTGATGGTATTGCTACTTCTGAAGATACTTTCAAAAAAGTTTTTGAAGCATCTGAAGAATTAGGAAAATCTCCTGTTAAAGTAACTGATTTCCCCGGCTTTGCAGGAAATCGTATTGTTATTCCGATGTTAAACGAAGCTGTATTTGCTTTGATGGAAGGTGTAGCTTCCAAAGAAGATATTGATAAAGTTTGCCAATTAGGTTTTAATCATCCGATGGGACCACTGGCTCTCTGTGATTTGATCGGTAATGATGTAGTACTTCATGTAATGGAAGTTCTATATGATGGTATGGGAGATCCTAAATATCGTCCGTGCCCGCTGCTCGTTAAATACGTACAAGCTGGATATCTTGGCCGCAAGACCGGCAAGGGTTTCTATGACTATAAATAATGGTTGTATTTGCTGATAAAGTATTCGTATAATTACAGGAGGTTTAGTCAATATGGAGTACCAGAACATTCTTTTTAGTGTGGAAGACGGAATTGGCATGAAGCGGAAGATAAAAAACGCAAAGATGGAATTGAAGCCAAAAATAATGCGGATTCTATTATTTATCAGGCTGAAAAAACAATTAAGGATCTTGGGGATAAAGCAGATGCCGCTAAGGTTTCTGAAATCAAGGATAAAATTGCAAGTTTAAAAGAAGCTGTGAAAACCGATGATGTAGATAAAATTAAAGCAGCGACAGATGAATTGACAAAGCCGTTATACGAATTAACCAGTGAAATGTATAAACAAGCGGATGCACAGCAGCAAGCGGCACAGCAAAGCAGTGGTGCGCAACAAGGTTCACAAGAAGCGCCGAAGGATGAAAAAGTCGTCGATGCGGATTATAAAGTAGTCGATGATGACAAGAAGTAAGATAGATAAGAGGGGCTGCCCATATGAGTAAAGATTATTATGAAGTTCTAGGCGTTTCTAAAGACGCTAGTGATGACGAAATCAAAAAAGCATTTCGTAAGCTTGCCATTAAATATCATCCCGATAAAAATCGGGATGATCCTAAGGCAGCTGAAGAAAAATTCAAAGAAATAAATGAAGCATATAGTGTTCTTTCGGATAAACAGAAACGAGCACAGTATGACCAGTTTGGACCGGAAGCCTTTCAAAATGGCGCCGCAGGTGCGGGTGGTTTTGGACAGGGTGGTTTTGGCGGTTTTGGTCAAGGAGGTTTTGGACAAGGCGGCTTTGGCGGTTTCGGAGACATTTTTGATACGTTTTTCGGCGGTCAGGGCAGCCGCCAGACCAATGGGCCTGAACGAGGTGCTGATTTGCGCTTCGATGTAGATATTTCTTTTGAAAATGCTGCTTTCGGTGTGGAAATGGAAATTCAGGTTCCTAAGAATGAAACATGCGATCATTGTCATGGATCAGGAGCGGAACCGGGGAGTAAAGTAGACACATGTCCTATCTGTCATGGAACAGGACAGCAGCGAGTTGTTCAAAATACGCCTTTTGGGCAAATGGTCAATGTACGAACGTGTTCCCATTGCGGTGGCACGGGTAAGATTGTTCATGAAAAATGTAAGAAATGTCACGGAGAAGG
>JGI20225J14565_1000301_pt1 | contig 11677 bp, 11 predicted proteins | sample BioMet4_FD_14565 | JGI IMG/M metagenome (IMG submission 14565) | reverse complement strand
CTTACATTAAAGGTGTTTTGTTTTAAACCTTTATAGACTCATCGCTAAAGCTTTTTGGAACCCCTGGTCTAACCAGGGGTTTTCTAACTACAAAAAACTCCGGATACTCATAGTATCCAGAGATAGATGTAATGAAATGATAGAAATATATGTTGTTATCGTATGACTTTCCCTATCCCTGTTTATTTGACGACTGTCAGCCGTGGCAGATCTGGTGTCACATTCCGCATGGGTTTTGCTGGTTGCTGTTCAGACAACAATGTTTTCGGAGCCGGGTATGCTAATAACTCCCCGCCAATCCGTTCTAATTCCGTGGCCCGTTCATAAGATTCGGATAACTGGCTGGCAGCGGTTACCGCATTGATTAATCCGTACCGGCTGCAGTCTTTGCCTAAGAACAATTGACACAGTACGTCGCCCCGTTCGTTCTGGTTGAGCTGGAAGGTATCTGCCAGTACTTCCACCGCTTCTACCGGATTATGAGTGAGTGGAATCTGTTTAGCTTCCTGCAGTTTACGGACAGAAAGATGAAACTTCGTCTCATCGACGGCACTGCGAACAATATCCTGTACTTTCATAAAGAAGGCTTTATCATCCTGTACCAGTGTTTCATCGGAATAGAGTTCATAGGCATCATTCGGTTGTTCATTGATTTGCCGTCCTACATGATATTTCTTTTGGGCGTAGTCTTTGACGATCAATCCATTCTTGCAGACTAAGCGGAATACCAACGGTTCCACCCGCAGACTACCCAGCCCGATTTCACTATTGCTGATGACAAAGCCGGCCTGTACCACATCGCCTACGGCTACTTCTTCTTTCAGCTTCCGGTTAATGACCTTCAAATACAAATGGGCATCGGTCACGTCACAGCTTGTAATCTCGGCCCCTTTCATGTTCTGAATCACCGGTAACACCGCACTGCATAATTCCAGATGGTCCAACCTGCGGTAGCGATCGGAGAGAAATGCCCGGACGTTATGATCCAGTACCCGTACCATGCGCCGTTCCGGACGCTGTCGGAACCAACCGTTCACACTTTCATCCAACAGCATGGGAAATTCCTGCTGCATCTTCTGATAGTACCGGTACGGGATCTGCAGCCGGGATGCAATCTGTTGATGGGCAATGGGTCCTACGGCATACTGCTTCTCCGTATTGCCAAGCAGTACCGCTAATTTTGATACGCCGTCTGTTGTCTCCAATTCCAAATTCCGGGTATCGGCCAAAAAATCCTTCCGGCTCTTTCGCTGCCGTGTCAGTTCGGCACCTATTTCTTGTAACGTGTGTCCTTGCTTCATGATGCGTTCCTCCTTATATACTCTATATGTGAACTATAAAAATAGATGGTACCATTCTAAGACAGCAAAAAGTCCGGACTACTAAGCGTCCGGACTAGCTGTTTTCTCTGTTACTATGTTCCTCTGCAGGGGATTGCGATGTCATTCGCAATACTGCTTAGTCACATATATAGTATATAAGTCAAAATGAGGAAAATAGCAAATACAATTTATGCTCAAATCAATTGCTCAATGAATACACAGAATATGATAACATTGTCTATTTTGGCACTGCACCTAGGAAGATTATAGACTTCAGTGTACGTCAATTTCATTTTACATACATGTACTACTAACAGGCTTTAAAATGGCTAACATATGAAAAAGATGTGGCCTTTTTGTTTCAATACATAGGCACATTTATGCAATATTACCCCAGTGGTGTAAATGTCGTCCAATCCTACCACGTATTTGATACAATGCAACGATAGTCCGGATTTTGCACACCCCCGTGTGCAAAATAAGATATTATGGGGAATATTAAGTCTATATTTTATACAATTAATACATCCCGAAACGAGTTGAGTGAATAAATGTCATATCGGTATTTTTGTTCATGGAAATATATCCACGTTCATTTCCTTGTTTGAACCGTTTGTGGAAATATATCAATCTTCCTCATCTTCATCGACCACAAATATAAAGTCTTCCGCTTTGATTGTAGATAGTTCCTGACTCCCAGGATTTGTGATATTGATCACTCGTCTTGCATGATTCATAGCCAAGTCATCATAAAGATTTCTTACCAATCTACCATTTGCAAAATTCTCATTCTTAGATGATGTCTGTTCCTCAAAATACAAATGGATTTTTTCTTTTGCTTCGGCATCCAGTATATAATCATTATTCTTACACATAGAAATCAATATTTCATCCAGTTCATTAGTACTATAGTCATCGAACTCTATAAATGTGTTGAACCGAGATTTTAAACCTGGATTAGATTCAAAAAATTTATGCATAGGCTCCGTGTATCCCGCGACAATAACAATCAGATCTTCTCTGTAGTCCTCCAAAGCCTTGGTCAGTTCTGTCAAACATTCTCTACCGTAAGAATCAGAGTGGTCATTTTCTGTAATGCTATAGGCTTCATCAATAAACAAGACGCCACCTTTAGCCTGCTCAATTACCTTTTTCACCTTGAGTGCTGTTTGTCCTTGATATCCGGCAATTAGGTCAGTTCTTGAAGCCTCAACAAAATGTCCCTTTGAAAGCAATCCAATTTGCTTATAAATTCTGCCTACGATTCGAGCAACCGTTGTTTTCCCTGTTCCTGGATTTCCGGTAAAGGCAAGATGTAATGTTCTTTTTGCGGAATAAAGGTTTTTCTCTCTACGCAATTTTTGAACCTTCTGATAGGCAATTAAGTCGTAGACTTTATTCTTTACTTTTTCTAAACCTATAAGTGCATTCAGTTCGTCCAGTAAATCTTGGAGTGTTCGTGTATCCTCATCCATTTCTTCTGTTGGGTTGCAGATTTTCTGTATGGTCGAATAACCATAAAACTCAATCAAACTGGAATTAACAATCTGTGCAGCCCGTTTAACCTCAATCTTGTATTTGGAATTATCAACAGCATCCGAAAGTTTTCTAAGAAGTGCAATTGTAGCAGATTTACTGTTATCTTCTACAATTACAGTAGCCAACTTAGTTATTTTTCCACAAGCATCCGTAACCGCATCTAATCTAGATGCATTATTTACTAGTGATTGACCGTACTTGTCCATCATATCACCTTCATAAGAAGTAAAATCAGTTCAATAATTGCAAGTCCTGCCGAGCCACCAGCAATCCAATATGCATATTTAACCCGCTTACTTAAAGACTCAACTGTATCATTGGTCATCTGTACTGCATCTGTAATCTTATTTTCCACTTCGTCTTTATTTTTCTGTATAGTTGTTGAAAGTTCTTCATCTTTTTTTTCAATTTCAGTCAACTGAGCTGTATGTCCCTCAACATCCTTCCATATACTATCGATATCTTCCAAATGAGAGATACCGCCTAATGTTTCTTTATATTTCTTTAGGTAATTGATATCACGCATATTAAAATCGATGCACTCACGAATCTTATCATCCGCTTTCACTAATTCATCCAATTGATCTGTGTGGGATTTTCCTTCCTGTTCCACTTTTTGTATGCGAAGTTTATAGCTATTTAAAACAGTGATTATTGTATTCCAATCATCCCATATTTTATCAATGTCTGTTAAGTGCTCATAAACTTCAAGTTTTTCTTTAAAACCTTTTAATACTGTAACAATTTTTGAAACATTTGCTACGGTCTTTTCTATTTCGGCCTGATTGGCATTCAATTTATCTTGCTGATTTGCAAGTTTTTCATTGTGTTGTTTTAGTACCCCTTGCTGTACTCTAACATCATTACTAGTCTTTTCTATAGCTTTAACATTGGCTACAATGCTTGTGAGGTATTCCTTATCAAGTTCATCAAGTGCATTGTATACTTCTCCGAACTCTTTGATTACTTTATTGTTTGTGGTGTTAATAGTAATAAGATGGCCCTGGATGATTTCTAGTCTTTCATTCAGCTCAGCACCTGCTACCTTATGATCAAAGAAAAATCCCCAATCTTCTTCAACCTTTTCTAATTTAAGTTTAGCTTCATTTTTCTCAGAGAACTCCTTTAGACGTTTTTTGGCTAGGTCAAAACTATGCCTTTTAATTTCTATCTCATTCACAATATTCACCTCTACTTTAACAAGTCATCTAGCTCATCTGAGTCTGAATCTATCTTTTTCATAACCGAAACGGATTCACTATCGATAATAATTCCTTTGGTTCCGTCTTTTTCGTTTACAATTTTTTCTCCAGAAAAATCATCAACAAAATTTTCCATAATATTTCCATACGCATCCTTCATCACATTAGCAGCAGCCATATGACGATCATGGATGTCATGTGCTACCGTAGTTTTTTTATGCTCCAGATTCTTTCCACCAACAGCCTGAACTTGGTGCTGAAGACTTAAAATTTCGTTGCCTTTTTTTATCTGGGCATCTACATTATCGCTCTTCATGCTTTTTTCAATTTGTTTCTCAATAAGATTGATTGCTATTGCACCGACTATTCCCGCAACAACAGCACCGAAAAAAATGCCTAAAATGTTCGCCAAACTGCCAAGCAATGGAATCTCAAACGTAAAGATTGGAATGGTCATAAGACTTTTTTCAATTACCTCTCCAAGAAGTAAAGCACCAACACCAGTCAATCCTGCAATAATAATTTTCCCTACCTCCATCAACAGAATGCTCACCGGCTTACCTTTATTAGCAGGGTCCTTAATGTAATGAACTGCATTCTTAAGTGACCTCCATCCCTGTTTTAACATCATCCCAACCTTTTTAATCAATCCAAAAACAGGTCCTATAATAGCTGTGGCTACGGTGGAAAATGCTGTGTTACCTGCATTAATCAGATGCGTTTTCATTTTACCAATAAATGAATGAATTGCTTCTTTGAGACTATCCAATAAAGTATTCAAAGCCTTTTTGGTAGATTTAAACCACTTAACCAGTTTTGCAATAATTTCTCTAATCAATTCAGCCAACAATTGCATTACCATAGCGCGGAGTGCTTTCCCGCCGATACGAAAAGCTTCTTCTTTTTGGGTTTTGCGTCCTTCTTGTTTTAGGCGGTCTTCACCCTTTTTTTCTTCTTGTTTAATATATTCTTCCGCTTTCTCGTTTGCCTCTTCCCAGTGCTTGGTTTTATCTTGCTCGCTCATTTCATCAACATTCTTATCGCTTTTCCTATTATTTCTCTTTGCGGTCGTATATCCTTGGAGATTTTTAGGACTATTTATTTTAGCAGCTAATTCTTCATTATTACTAGCCATTTGAAGGGATGGATTGTCATATAGTACTGCGGATGCCTTAACGTGTTCTCTTTGAGCAGCTTTAGGATTATTTTTTCCATTTTTTAATTTTGTTTCAGTTGGAATTGGTCTACCGGTATATATATCAGTAACGGTGTCAATGCCTTGCTTTTTCAGTTCGCCGACCCTTTTTAATGTCGCATCCATAGCTTGATCTACATATTCAGCTCGAAACTCTTTATGGGACTTATTTTTATATCTATCATAATTTTGTTCCAATTGTTCTTTGCTGATATAATTGTGCGTGGCTATGTTACCCTCAGCAAAATTCTTGGCATCTTGAATATGAGCTTTATCTCTCAAATCAAGATGAAGTCCATGATTCTCCTTAATAAAATCTTCGCCCGCATTAACAGCAACTTGGTTAATAAACTGTTCCCACACAACATCCATAATAACATTTCCAAGGTTATCCGGACTTCCGATTTTTTCTTTTTCCTTTGCCAGAAACTGCATATCTGCAAGTTCTTCTTCCAATTGGCTTTGAAGCTTTTCTTCCAATTCATCGAGATCAAACGATTCTGTCGATTCATCATTTAGCTTTTCTTCCTGCAGAAGAATAGCATTTTCTTTTGACATAATTTATCCATCCTTTCAGTGTATGCCGGAACTACACAGTAAAGTCATCTTTTTACATAGGTCAGTTCAATATCATACCCAAGGGTCTCCATTATCTGAACAAAGGTCTTATTTATAACCCCGTTTTGTTTTTTTAATGATGCGATTTACATATGATTTAGTGGTTTGTATATCCTCGGCTATCTGTGCTTGGGTAGTTCCGTGTTCTATACATTTTACTTTTACGTCTACCTCGATATTGTTTCTAACCATGTTACCCACCTCTCCGTATTTGTTTCACATTTCAGATAACTAATTGTACCGTAAAAACATTTCAATTACAATCCTTACAGAAGAATGTTCACAAAAGCAGAAAACGCCCTACATTTCTGCAAGGTGCTGTCTGCCTGTATTTCTTTCTCCCTTAAATAAATCGTTTCAATAACTTCCATGCCATTTATTCAAGAAAGGCATCATATTGACTGACTTATGCTTTTATTTCCGTTCCATCCTTAAATGTCACCCGAACATCATCTTTGCTATAAACTGTAATGTAATCGGCCAAGCTGCACCACAATCGTTCATCAAATTCTCCTATCAAGTCCTGGTTCTTAAGATTATCGATGAAAACTCCTAATTGCTCATTTCGTAATCGTCTGTCCTGGATTTTTGCAGTAACCGCTTCGTATTGTGCCTTTGTCCTGTCATATCGGCTGACGAGGCTATTGTAGCGTTTCTGGTATTCCGCTTGATCTTGGGAAACTCGTGCATTTTCAGCAATACAATTTTCCGTCATATCGGTAAGTGCAATCAGGTCCTGATTCAGTCGTTCCTGCTCACTTTCAAGATTTGCTGTATCACACAGCTGTTCCCGTATCATCTGTATATTGGAAATGATTTCGTCCTTATCCCCGACCAGTTTATTCACGGCTTTTATAAAAATGGCTTTGATATCGTCCTCGGTAAGGTGCGGCGTATTGCAGTGATACTTGAATTTATCATTGCAGCGGTAGATAGTCCTGCGATATTTATCATTGGAATGCCAGACTTTGGCTCCGTACCAGCTGCCGCAGTCGCCACATTTTATCTTCGATGAAAAGATACTGACCCCGCTGTGCCGCTTGCCACCACGCCCACGTCTTTTTATTTCTTCCTGCGCCAAATCAAATACCTGCGGACTGATAATGGCTTCATGATCATTTTCCACATAGTACTGCGGAATCTCGCCATGATTTGCTTTTGTTTTCTTGGTCAGAAAATCCACTGTATAGCGTTTTTGGAGAAGCGCATCGCCTTTATATTTCTCATTTGTAAGAATACTTCTGACAGTGCTTGGACTCCATACATCACACCCTGCAGGAGTTTTAATACCCCGTTCCGTCAAATCACTGGCTATGGAGTGAAACGTATAGCCGCTAAGATACAACCTGTAAATCAACTTCACTACCCTTGCCTGTTCCCTGTTTACGACCAGATTGCCATCCGGCCCTTTGTCATACCCAAGGAACTGCTTGAACGGTACGCTGACCTTCCCGTCGGCAAAACGTTTCCGCTGTCCCCATGTCGTGTTCTCGGAAATGCTCCGGCTTTCTTCCTGGGCAAGCGAGGACATGATGGTGATGAGCAGTTCGCCCTTGGCATCAAGCGTCCAGATATTTTCCTTCTCGAAATAAACCTCAATCCCCTTATCCTTAAGTTTTCGCACCGTTGTCAAGCTGTCCACGGTATTCCTGGCAAACCGGCTGACGGACTTCGTGATAATAAGGTCTATCTTATTATCCAGTGCATCCTTTACCATCGTATTGAATCCATCACGGTGCCGGGTATTGGTTGCCGAGATTCCTTCATCCGTGTATATGCCAACAAACTCCCAGTCATTTCTGCCCTTGATATATGATGTATAATAATCAACCTGTGCTTCATAGCTCGTCACCTGATCTTCATGGTCTGTCGATACACGGGCATACCCCGCCACTCTTCGCTTCCGGTGGCTATTGATAGGCTCTGCTGTGTAGCGGCTGATGACTGCCGGAATGATATGTACTCTTCGCGCTTCCACTGTAGTTTCCACCTCCCTTCATGTGTTCAACTATTTTTCGTTTTACCCAGTGGCCAGCGACAGCTTGTTCTCCTGCCATCGGTAAAACAAAATGTCAGCTCATCAGTTTTTCCAGTTTCAATATGGTCTATCTGTTTTCGGAATGCGGCATCATCAAATGCTGGTAGGCCGAGCACCGTTGCTGCCATCTGCTTCAATGGTTCCTCCCGTATACCCGGAACCTTGCAGGATTTCCCTGAAAGCTTGCATCGCCAGTAAGCAACTTTCCCGTTTTTCCGCTTATCCAGACAGCGTTTGAAGCAGATGTTACATTGAACGCATAGAATCCGATCTGTAAAAGCAGAATATCTCTCCGATTTACCACTCATCCGGTACTGCTTCGTCCAAACCCGCTGTCTGTCCTTGAGTTTTTCCGTCCAGCGATCCTTGTTTGCAGTCGATTCCCAGTGCCTGACAATTTTTCGGCCATCTTTCATATTAAACACCATGACATGATATTCCGGCACAGTGATGGTATCAACTTTTTCAAGAAATATGTTTTCATCAAAGTCCTGCAATCCAAGGACAGCTATGCATTCCCGTTCCAGCACAATTTGCGGGATAGTTCCTTTTGCACCACAGTTTTTCCCCTTATATTTATGGGATGTGCATCCCCAGTACCCGATATACCGCCCTTTATATTTCCGTTTGCTGCTGACGTAACTTTTTCCACAAATGCCGCATTTGATTTTTCCCGTAAAGCACGTCGTATGTAGTGACTTATTGGCAAATGGCCCTAATTTGCACCGGCGCGCCATTTCTTTCTGGACATATTCGAATGTTTTCTTATCAATAATAGCTTCATGAGAATTTTCAACAAAATATTTTGTCTTCTCGCCACAGTTTTTCCGTTCTTTTTTGGTAATAGGATCTTCTATATATGTTTTTTGAAGCAGAAGATTCCCGGTATAGGTAATATTGGTAAGTACCTGCTTGATGCTGGGATCGCCCCAGTTATTGCCATGCCTGGTTTTGACGCCTTTCGCCGCCAGCTCTCGTTTTGTCTCAACCCGTGATTTCCCGTCAAGAAAATTTTGGTATATTCGCCTTACAACAGCAGCTTCCTCCGGAACGATTACGAGTTTATCCCCCTCCCATCGATAGCCATAGATGAAGAACTTCGCAGGCGGCATGCCTTGTTGGAACCGTTTCTGCACCTGCCATTTGATATTCTCGCTGATGGACCGGCTTTCTTCCTGGGCAAAGGATGCAAGAATGGTCAGCATCAATTCTCCTTCGCCACTCAGGGTATGGATATTTTCCTTTTCAAACCATACTTCGACGCCGATATTCTTTAAATGGCGTACGGTATTCAAAAGGTCAACTGTATTTCTGGCAAACCGCTGAATGGCTTTTGTAAGTATAATATCGATTTTCCCTGCTTCTGCATCGGCAATCATTTTGTTGAACGCATCCCGCTTCGCCATTCCCGTACCGGAAATGCCATAGTCTGCATAGACACCGGCATATTCCCATTCGGGATTCTTCTGGATAAGGCCGCTATAATAGCTGACCTGTGCCGAAAGTGAATGCTGCATCCGTTCCGATTCCACGGAAACACGGGCATAGGCTGCTACTTTCTTCCGTTTTTTGAACGGTGATACCTGATGCTCGACTTTGAGGATTGTTTTTCGCATAGAATCCACTCCTTTCCAACACTATATATCACTCTGTTTGATACAATTATCAAGTGTATAAAGAACCGGAAAAAGGTTGATATTTTTCGAGCATCTGGCGTTCTGCTATATGATATTCGCTCTCCGTGATAAGTTTTTCATCGCGCATCGACTGTATCAGATGCAATGTCATCAGGAACAGTGCTTCATTTTGAAAGGTTTTTTTATCCATGACGACCACCGCCGAAACGGTATTCAATATAACAGGCATGGCAACAGAACTTCCGTTGACTGTTCCCGTAGGTCTTAAATACTTTGCTGCAGTTCGGACAGGTAAAGGCATAGACTGCCTTTCGCTTCACCAAGTCAAGATGCCCGTTCCACCATTTGTTTCTGCAACTATCCGAGCAGAAGCGTTTTTGCTTTCGCCCCGGGACCTGCTCTATCTGCTTGCCGCAGCATTCACACACTGATTTTCCACCAGTAGAAACCGTCAGGCTGTTTCGCCTACAGAATGACTTTACCGTATTCACCGAAACGCCTGTTTGCTGTGCTATTTTACCGTATCCTATACCGTCTCGGCGCAAAACGATAATCTGCCTCTTCTCATCGTCCGTCATATTGGACACCTCCTAATCGTTACGAGGTAATTGCCTCTATGAGTAAAAGGACAGATAGATATCAGTTAAGAACCCAAGACATAAAAAAAAGGACCTGCCAGAGTGATGAGACTCCAGCATGTCCATGGTATATATTCTTATTTTCGTAGCTGCTTCAATGCTTCCTGCAGACGGTTCGGTATGGGAAGTCCCATCCGTGCCGCATTTTCCACAATGGAAAGTCCCTCGTTGGACAGGTAGAACAAGATGGTGGCAGTCCGTAACGCACTGGAAGGACCAGTATTGCGAATGCGTCCGTGATGACTCCCTACATGCGTTTGAAAGGGATATCTTGAAACGCTCCTACAGGTTCTTTTATAGCTTTCAAACAAAGAGTCGTCCAACAACATATCCTCTCTATCTGCAAACATCTGATCAAACCTATTTTCATCTTACCATCTCCTTCTATCACCATATACATCTACCGTATCACACCATGTTACAGTAAAAAATTGAATAAATAGCCTGTAAAGATAATACCCATTCCAACGACGCCGAAGAAGATCACCAGCAGATGCGGTTTGAGTACTTGTTTTAGAAGAATCGCTTCCGGAAGACTTAACGCAGTCACTGCCATCATGAATGAAAGCGCCGTTCCCATGGAAACACCGGTTCTAGTCAACTCGCTGACTAACGGAATAACACCCGCCGCATTGGAGTACAGCGGTATTCCAATCAATACAGCAATGGGGACAGCAAAGGGGTTTTCTTTTCCTGCATACTGCGCCAAGGTTCCCGCCGGAATCCAGCCATGTATAAAACCACCGATAGCAATACCGATGAGAACATAGATCCATATGCGTTTAATTAAATCACGAGTAAAAATCCACGCATCATACAGTCTATTTTTCATATGCGGTTCAACAATTTCCATGCTGGGTATATTTTGCATTTCATAAACATACGCTTCTACAAATTTTTCCATTTTCATTCTGCCGATAATCATACCCCCTATCACAGCAATAATTTCTCCGGATAAAATATAAATCAACATAATTTTCCAGCCAAACAACCCGTATAAAAGACCTACGGCAATTTCATTTACCATAGGGGCCGCAATCAAAAACGAAAAAGTCACACCCAAGGGAATTCCCGCTTCTACAAACCCGATAAAAAGAGGAACTGCAGAGCAAGAACAAAAAGGTGTTACGATTCCCAGCAGAGCCGCCAAGACATGTCCAACTACTTGATTTCCTTTTGTATGAGAAAGAATTTTTTTTGTTTTTTCTGGAGGAAAGTAGCTGCGAATAAATGTAATGGCATAAATAATAATCATCAAAAGTATCAGTATTTTCACTGTATCAAAAATAAAGAAATTAACAGCACTGCCCAGTTTGCTCTCCGGCAAAAGCCCCAGTGCCGTATAGGTTAAAAAATCAGCAATTATCTGCAACCAATCAAACATAGTGCACCTCCGTCTTGCCCATTATGATGAAAATCATTGTTCTTCGGCAATATATCGCTTGATTTCTTCTGCCGTGCATACCTTCCCCGCCATTTTCACCTTTT
>JGI20225J14565_1000298_pt1 | contig 11711 bp, 10 predicted proteins | sample BioMet4_FD_14565 | JGI IMG/M metagenome (IMG submission 14565) | reverse complement strand
CATGCAACGGCGCACCGTTGTTATACGTTTTGTTTATGTCTCTTAGCTGAATCATCATAATCGTTACCTTTTATTCAATAGACGCATAATCTTCAAAAAGGTTACGCGCCGGACTCATTATTTTATCACGACGCAAATATATGCATTAACTACATACTATGTATTGCATAGTACCTATTATTAAACTTAATTAACATTATATATGCAATCTATCTGATATACAGAGAGAGTAAAGTGTTAAAATGGAAAGTTTGTATTGCAGACAATTCGTTTGTATTCCTGTGTCATAAGTCAAAATTACGTTTCTAAATTAAACAATCCGTTCATTTTGTCATTCGCGATTGACGTAGGCAAAGGTACGATGGCGGCAAGGTGTAGCTGTCCGTTTATGTCCACTTATGTCCTTTTATGTCCTCGAATGTCCTCGAATGTCCACTTATATCCATTTGCATCTATTTATACGAGTTATTCGTAGCCGGCGGAACTTTGTTTTCATTTGAAGTTTACGAAGAATCATTGTTTACAAGCATATCCTTTTCCAAGCAGTAGAAGAAACTTTTCTTAAACTTTCCGATGTTGTCAATCGATATTTCTCCTCCGGTAGTAATGATGAAATTTCTGAATTCATTCGGTTTTTCGAACAAGTTCTCTTCTGTCAGATCTTTTGCAAGAGCGATAGCAATAGACACATCACGCCATTCTTTGTTTTTAAAAAAAATATTTTAATCAAAATCAGAGAGGGGGAGAATTTTGACAACCCAGCAAACGCGCGTACGCGTGTTGGGAGGGAGTGTTTTGCTCCCTCCCTCTCTTTTATTTTTTTTTCTTTTTCTTTTAAGACTCTACTATACTTTTCTTTACTTTGTGGCATTAATCGGGTAGAAACTACCCTCTTGTTTTTGCCAATATTCAAATTATCAACATATTCCGACGTATCAGAAGTATTTTTATTAACATTCAGCAACAAATACGACAATCGAGTCCTAATTTGATTGGTCTAGACATATTAAATACATATAAAGGGGACGCCATTTCATTCGGAAGCGCGAACCTCTTCATTCGAAAGAAATTATTTTTCATTCGGAAGAAATGCTTAGCGCATTCGAAAGGATTGGGTGATGGATTCGAAGGGAATTTCAATATTTTTGTATCGTCTTGATTTAAAATCATAACGCTGATCATTTACTTATATTTTCAAAGAAAGAACCTATTCCGAACCTGTTTACGAACAAAAAGAACAGAAAACCTCTTTTACTTATAAAAAATAGTGTATCTATGTTGTGTACCGAATTTGGTATCAGACTAATTTATGATATCCACGATGATACTCCCAAAACTTTCCCACAAGAAATTTTCCTTCACATCACTCAATCCAACAAAATATATATATCTTTGCAGCAGAATCAAGGTGTAATCGCTTTCTTTCGGAAGTGGTTAGTAAAAGGGAATCCGGTGTAAAACCGGGGCTGTACCCGTAGCTGTAAGTCCGATAAAACCCATGCAATCCTATTGCCACTGACCGGTGATTTCCGGTCGGGAAGGTAGCATAAAAAGGTGGACAAGCCAGAAAACCTGCCCTGATCAGTTATTGATGCAATATCTCGGGTAAGATATTGGAAAATCGTTAATTGATGCGCTATATCTCTGTTAGAAAGATCGTTTGCCTGCTTTATGTTGGGCTTTGTTCGCTTGTGACTGTAACAGCTCAGGTGGATACCGTCCATTTTCATTCGCTTTCGGGCGTGGAAGTGACGGCAAAAGCTCGCCGCTCGACTACACGAGAAGCTACGCCACTGCAGATCATGCTGATCTGTGGCTGATCAAATATAATTTGAGTAAGGATATGACATATAAGGATTTACAAACGGAATATTCACCTTATGCAAACTTCGATGCCTTCAAGAATCATCACATTTATGGATGCAATACCGGCAATGTGCCTTATTATGAAGAGTTTCCTCTGCATCCGGATTATCTTTTGGCAGACTATATCTGGATTGTGCATCCGGAACTGATGCCCAACTATACACCTCGATACTATAAAAAGCTACAATAAGAAAAGTTGTCGAATCAATATAAAACAAAACAGGCATGGATTGCCATCTTTTTCAAGTCCGAGCAGGAATGAATCAGAAGGAAGTCCATGCCTTATTTTATTATCCTTGAACAGGAACGCAATCAGAAGTCAACACCGATCGTAGCAGTAAAGCATCCCGTATGCGAAGTGTCGAACGTGTCATGACAGATATTGGCCAAACCAATATCATAGCTCATATCCAAATAGAAGTTCTGTACCGCAACACCACAGCCGACGCGTAAACCGCCATCGAAGCGTCTGAAATTGTAATCAGAAAAAGAATCCTGAGCCTGCCTGTTTCCAAAGTCCTTAATTTGTCCACCAACACCGCATGACATAAATCCGCCGAAGAATGGTTGCACAGAAGTCATCCCGTCAATAAAATACTTGTATTTGATTACAACAGGGAACTCCATGTAATTCAAATCATAAGTAAACTTCTTGCCTTCATATGTGCCTTTACCTCCTTTTTCAGTGTAATATATTCCGCCTTCAAGAAAAAGAGGCGTATTATATCCCAATTGTGTTCCGACAACGAAACCCACATTCAAGCCCGCCATTCCCGAACTTCCATCCAGATACTGGTCATCAGAATTAACGGTGGCAACAGTTACACCCAAACGGAATCCGTAATAGGTTCGACGGCCGTAGTCATCCCAAGTGTTATGATAATAGTTCTGAGATGAATAACGATGCTGCTGCTCCATGCGCTGCGGTTGTCTTGCAGGCGGATAGCCATATCTTCTTATCTGAGCAGGGGCCATTAATGAAACAGCCAGTGCTATAAACAATGTCAAATAGATTTTTCTCATGGTCAAATCAGTCATTAGTTGTAATTATAAAACTATCATTATAACAAAGATTCAACCCTTTTGTTTTCCAACAAAACAAAATCAAGAAATAGTGCACAATAAAAACACAAACTGAAAAGTTCTTCGTATGTTTGTATCACAAATTAGGTTTATTATGAAACGGACGACATACACAAACGCGCTGATTACCTTGACTAAAGGTACCGACGCCGGACTTTACCGCTTGATTCCGGAGAAAGTGGAAGTGGTGAACAGCGAAGCAGACGTTCAGCAAGTCATTGCCGAATGTAAAGCAGCAGACAAACCGCTCACATTCAAATGTGGAGGGACCTCACTGTCAGGACAGACTATCACTGATTCCGTTCTGGTGGAAGTGGGTCCTGACTATGGAAGCAACAAAATCAACAGCGATGGAACGGTTGCCACTTTTTCGTGCGGAACCATCGGAGAGCGGGCAAATATACTGTTGAAAAAATATGGACGGAAGATCGGTCCAAGTCCAGCATCCATCAAGTCCGCACGCATCGGAGGAATTGTTGCGAACAACGCCAGCGGTTCGAGCTACGGAATCACTTATAATTCATACCATACAGTAAAAAGTATGCGTCTGATTCTACCCGATGGATCACTGCTGGATACTTCTTCTGACGAAAGCCGCCAGGAATTCATTCAAAATCATAAGGATTTGATAGACGGACTGCTTGCACTTAAAGAACGCGTTCATCAGAACACGGCTATGGAAGCGCGCATCCGACACAAATATGAACTCAAAAACACTTGCGGCTATGGCGTAAATGCCTTAGTTGATTATGAGGATCCTATTGATATCCTGATGCATCTGATGATCGGCAGCGAGGGAACGCTGGGCTTCATCTCCGAAGTGACGTTCAATACGGTTCCCGACTTGAAACTGAAGGCTTCTGCCCTGCTCTACTTTCCTTCTATCCGCGAAGCTTGCAAATCAATCATGCCGTTGCGCGAATGTAGTGTTTCCGCAGCGGAACTTATGGACCGCAACGCACTGCGCGCCGTTGAGAATGATGAAGGAATGCCTGAAATTCTCAAATCACTGCCCGATGAGGCTGTCGCACTGCTCATTGATACTTCTGCCAACGACGAAGCAACACTGCAACAGCAGTTTGCCGAGATCGAACAGAAGCTCTCATCTGTCACAACGCTCTATCCGATCTCATTCACTACAGATCCAAAGCTTTATGCCACCTATTGGAATGTTCGCAGCGGACTTTTCACTTCGGCAGCGGCAGGTCGACCGAAAGGGACTGTTTCAATCATCGAAGATATTGCTTTCCGAGGTGAGATATTGGGCGATGCACTGACAGATGTGCGCGAAGTTCTGGCAAAGCATCATTATCCTGACGCAGTTATGTGGGGACATTTGCTGGATGGAAATGTGCATTTCACTATTTTCCCGGACATCAACAAACAGGAAGGTGTTGACGGATATGCCAAATTCATGTATGAACTGACAGATGCGGTTCTTCGCCACGACGGGAGTCTGAAGGCCGAACATGGCACCGGTCGCAACATGGCGCCATTTGTCAAAAAAGAATGGGGCGAGGACATCTATCAACTGATGAAAGACATCAAAAAGCTAATCGATCCACAAAACTTGCTGAATCCCGGTGTCATCATCAATGACGACCCGCAAGTGTTCATCAAGAATCTGAAGCAGATGCCGCTTGCCAACGACATGATCGACCGATGCATCGAATGTGGTTTTTGCGAAAGACTTTGTCCTGCGCGCAATCTGAGCATCACACCTCGCCAAAGGATTGTGGCTTATCGAACACTTTCGGCAATGGCAGAACAAGGCAAAAAAGACACTGCCTATTATCAAGAACTCAAAAAAGCTTTTCAATATAATGGAAACGAGACGTGTGCAACCGATGGACTTTGCGGAACGGCTTGTCCGGTCGGCATCAACACCGGATTGCTGATCAAAGAACTCCGCTGGAAAGAAAACAGTGCATTCGCTAACAAGATTGCCGGTTATATCGCACGAAATATGAGCTGTGTAACAGGCACGATTCGTCCGATGCTTCGTTTTGCACACGGAATGGCGCATATCATCGGTTACGGAACAATGGAGTGTATCACACGTGGATTGTTCAATATTTCCGGACATCGTTTTCCACTTTGGACACGCTTTACGCCTTCTGGTGCACACAAACTGGCGTATCGTTCAGAAACACCTGAAGCTGGTCAACCGGAGATGGTTTATTTTCCGTCCTGCATCACGCGATCCATGGGTCCGTCTGCCGACTACGATGAGAAAGCAAGTGTAACAGAAAAAACAATTGCTCTTTTGCATAAAGCCGGATTCTCCATCCGCTATCCGGAGAACATTCATCATCTTTGCTGCGGAATGGCGTTCAGCAGCAAAGGATTTCGCGAACAAGCAAAGATGAAGGAAGATGAGATGAACGTCGCACTGCTTGCCGCAAGCGAAAACGGCAGACTGCCTGTTTTGTGCGATATGAGTCCTTGCCTTCTCCACATGCGCGAAACATTAGACAAAAGGCTACATCTTTATGAGCCTGTTGAATTCATCTACGATTTCATGCTCGACAAGCTGACATTCAAACAATTGCCCGAGACAGTCGCCATTCATAGCACATGCAGCACAACCAAAATGAATGTCACTCCGAAACTGCAGGCTCTTGCCAACTTATGCGCTTCCAAAGTGGTAATACCAAGTGAAGTAACTTGTTGTGGATGGGCAGGTGATCGCGGATTCTTCTATCCCGAACTGAATGCATCTGCTTTAAGAACACTTCACAACAGTCTCGATGGCGCAACTGAAGGCTACAGCAATAGTCGTACCTGCGAAATCGGATTAAGTATGAACAGTGGAATTTCCTACAAATCCATCGTTTATCTGGTGGATAAAGCAACGAGCAAAAAGTAAGTACAAGACTTAACATTAAATACTAAAGGCCTCCAGACTCAGGATTGAGCGGGAGGCCTTTTTAGTTTGGCATCTTAATTATAGGAGTTATTTTGGTTCAAATATTATGCATATCCATTAAGCATTCCGTAAAAATACATGGGCTTCAAAATATAAACTTTCAGCAGCCATGCAGCCCATTGTTCTTTAGACGTGTCCAACAAAGAGAACGGAAATGAAACTTCAGGTTCTTTTTCATAATTGAACTCACAAAGAAGGACATGGCCATAATCGGTCACAATCGGGCAAGCAGCATAACCGTCATATTTTTCGGTCGGTTCCTTGCCTTCCATGATTGAAATCAAGTTTTTTGCAGCAATAGGCACTTGTTTGCGAACAGCGGCAGAAGTTTTGCTTGTAGGTATTCCCGCAACGTCACCCAAAGAAACAATATTCTGAAACTTCTTATGAATCAGTGTCTCCTTGTCGACCATCACCCATGAACCGGTAGCCAGTTTGCCTTCGGTCCAACCCAATCCGGAATCACGAACAAAATCGGGAGCCGACATAGGCGGAGTAAAATGCAGGAAATCGTAATCTTCTACAAACGGCGTTGAGATTTTCTGATCGCCAACCGTCGAAATCTGTTCAAAATGAACTTGTTTAGCGGCTGTATCAACACCTTTCACGCGCACATTAGTATGAATGGGAATGTGTCTTTCTTTATAAATTTCCAAAAGACGTTTAGTAAAGTAAGGCACATCGTAGAGTTCTTTCTCAGCTGTGTAATAGTCGAGTGTCACTTTATCGCGCGTTCCCTGCTTACGATTATAATGTTCTGTCAAAAGGCATATTTTTTTAGGAGCACCACCGCATTTATGTTTGGTGTACGTGTCGGTGAACACGCCTTTTCCTCCTGTTTTCGAAAACTCCTGCAGAGCTTTCCAGGTTTTCTGTGCACCTTCATAATCATAGATACAATGAGCATTGCCCTGGCCTAATGTAGGTTGAGTGATACCTTCAACTTCTGTCCAGTTGATCTGCAATCCCGGCGTCAGCACCAAAAAGTCGTACGCGATCTTTCCGTGCGCTTTAGTAATCACTTGATTCCATACAGGATCGACTGCCAATACAGAGTCCTTGATCCAGTTAATACCACTTGGCATGCAATCTTTCTGATTCTTCCAAACATCGTCCGGTTGATAAACACCCGAGGCAATCAATGTAAAGCCTGGTTGATAATACTGCCGATCACTAGGATCTATCAGTTGGATATCCGGTTCTTTCAACCAGTGTTTCAAACGAGCTGCCATACTGATTCCGGCAGCTCCTCCACCGATAATGACAATTTTGCCTGTAGCCTTACTCGAAAAAGCTTTAGCATCCTGCGTTCCTGCTATTGTCAGCAGTCCAGCAGCCGATAATATTTTAATAAAAGAACGGCGATCGATGCCCTTCTTTTCTAAATCGTGTAATTGCTTTTCGAAATTATGCTCCATGTCTTAAATTTTTACATGGCAAAGAAAATGCAATTATTAAAGGATACCTAAAAAAGTAATACTACACCATTTGCGCAAGTGGATTTTTGGTAAATGAGAAATACATCATTACTTTCTCATCACAAAAATATTAGAATTCAATATTCTATAAATCAATAATATATATTTAAGCTATTTCTAAGAAAATATTTTTCAAAAACGAATTAAGAAATCAATCAAATTCGTATCTCCTTCGAGCATTAATCGTTTTCTAAGTCGGTAGCGACGCAGTTCAACAGCCCTGACTGATATATTCAAAAGCGATGCGATTTCTTTTGTCGACATATTCATTTTAAGTAAACAGCAGATGCGAAGATCGCCTGGCGTAATATCGGAATACTGACTACGAAGTCTTTCGAGGAAATTTTGATGTGCCATATTAAAATAGCTTTCAAAAAGTTTCCAATCGGCCTGAGCATCCAATGTATCTTCCATCATAGATTTCAGATGGGTATAAAGTTTATTCGGGTAACGATCGCCTAAAACATCTTTCTGTTTATCCAATTCATCAATCAGAGCCTGAATAGATTCGTTTCGTTTTAACAACGCTGTAGTCTGCAAAGTCAATTCATTATTTTTATTCTGCAGTTCTTCTTCCAGCAGCTGACTTTTCATTTTCTGCATCCGCTGTTGTTCGTCCAATTCTTCCGTCTGCTTCTTCTGCTGTTCCTCTTTATGCAGATTATGAAGGTTGTATTTTAATACAAAATGTGAAATAAGCCAGATTAAACCGATATAGCAAATCCAAGCCCAAATGGTATTATACCACGGTGGACGCACAGATATCGGAAGCGTCAGTTCAAGAAACGGACCTTTAGATACATATTTTCTGACTTTCAATTCATAATTGCCTTCCGGTAATTGCAAAAATGAGATTTTACCACTCTGCTGCCAAGCAGACCAATCAGAAGAAACACCTTCAATCTTATAACTTATCAGATGATTTATCGTAAAGATAGACGTTCCCACAAAGACCCTGAACTCTTGAAAATCGTGTGGTAAAGATATTTCCTTGGCATCAAGTGGAATCTCATGCGTTCCCGAAGCATCAACATATTCCAAACCGTAAGCTTTCAATGGCGAACCACCGGACGAATTTGAATCCAGCAACGACTTGATGTTCAGCAACACTGTTCCCTGCATGACAGAAACGAGCATCAATGTATCGTTCAATTGGATGATTTGCGGGCCATTGGTTACCAGATTCATGTCATAGTTATCAAAAAGTATACGACACTTTAATGTTCCTTTCCCTTCAGATAACTGAAACAAACCTATTTCATTTTCCAATGTCAACCAGTATTTGCCATCGCCAGCCGGATAAATATGTTCGGCAACCGAAAATGTTCCCAAACGATTTACATTCGTATTCGTAAATATTCTTTTCAGAGAAGAATTATTCCAGCTTTGCAATGGTTTTAAATAAGGAACAACTTCTTTTTCTAAAGCAGGAAACGTCTTGCCATTTTTTATATCTCGTTTAAAATAGCCATGATTCGTTTGAATAAATACATTGTTTCCATTGATTCCTCCATTCATCAATTTACCTATGGAACTTCGACCGCCTAACATAACTATCGTTGATTGAAAGGTGATTCGCGTGAGTCCATTATCCAAAGCAAGCCATATTTGTGTCTCATCTTGAACAGCCACAGCATGTACAATATTATCAGTAAGCTGATTTTCTGTTGAAAGATGATCAAGAATTTGTCCATTCTGATCCAGTATAAACAAACCTTCAGTAGATGTTCCAACGAAATAATAAAATCCATTGGTTGCAAAAGAAGAAGGTTTTGCATTCTGTACATCTACAGGAAGTATAAAAGGAAGGGCAATAGGAGGAGCTTTAAACCGCACAGCTTCAGGCAGTTTTTTTATTGGATGCCCATGAAGTATCCCCGCTTTATCTTTTTTCCACCCAGTAACGCCTTGCTCACTTTGCGTATAAACTATGCCATTATAATTAGTAACACCAATAACAGGAAGCTTATTGGGTAGACTATAAAGTTTCCATGTGTTGCCATCAAAGACTAACAGTCCCGCAGTATTTGCAACATAAAGAATCCCATCCGAAGTAAGAGACAGGCCATGATTCTGGCAACTTGCTCGATAATCATCTACAGAATAATTCTTAACAAAGATATCGGGGATATTGGCAGACACGTGCAAACTCACCATCAATGCGACAAAAGCGAAAAACAATAATCTGTTCATCTCAAAACACCTTCGAACAAAAATAACTTATTACATTGTGGTTACAAATATAGCCATTTCCGAGGAAAATCAAACGATTAAACAAATAAACTTTATTTATCTACTTATTACATAGTCTTAACTACCCGCCAAATAGAGTAAAAAACAGATTAAATATAAAACCTTTCTCTCAATTATAATGTTCTTAACATAAAATATAAAGCAGTTTACACAAGTACAAATGAAAAAATAATGATAGAAGAGACTGACCATAGACATTACAAATTAGGATTAGCACTCAGCGGTGGTGGAGCTAAAGGATTTGCACATATTGGTGCCTTCAAGCTATTAGAAGAATGTAACTTAAAGCCCGATATTATAGCAGGAACCAGTGCCGGTGCGCTAATGGGAGCACTTTTTGCAGATGGCTATTCAGCCGATGAAATCAAAGAATTATTTACGGGACGCGAATTCTCAGAGTTTGCTCAAATACAATTACCCAAAGCTGGACTCTTTGACAGCAAGCGTTTTAAATATTTTCTTCGTCGCCATCTTCGGGCAAAGACATTTGAAGAACTCAGCATCCCTCTGATTGTGATTGCTACAGATTTAGATCATGGAGAAAGCCATGAATTCAAAAGTGGTTCTTTGGTTGAAGCCATCACGGCTTCATGCAGTGTTCCAATCATCTTCAGCCCTGTTATGATAGGAGGTGTTCATTATGTTGATGGCGGTCTTTTTCGAAATTTCCCGGTTTCTGTCATACGAAAAGACTGTGACACAGTGATTGGTGTTAATGTGAGTCCACAGATGCCACAAAAATATAAACAAACTATCTTCTATATCGCAGAACGTTCATATCACTATTTATTCCATGCCAATACTTTGGAAGATCGTGAAATGTGTGATGTACTAATTGAAACGAAGAAATTTGGTTCATTTAGCATGTTCGACCTGCAGAACGTTGAGCAAATTGCCAACGTCGGTTATGAAGCAGCCATCCGAGCATTTGAATTAGTTATTCAGAATAACAACAACGAAGCCTTGATAAGAACAATTCAATCAGGCTGTAACAAAAAGTTACTTCCATAAGATTGTTCAAAGGCCCTATATAAATAAATGTATGGAGCAAATAAATAATAAAATAATCATCTACCAAGTTCTGCCCCGTCTTTTCGGGAACACGAACGCCAAACTCAGCCATAACGGAAACGTAGCTGAGAATGGAACAGGCAAATTTGCCTCATTCACTTCTAAGGCTTTGAATGCCATAAAAGAGATGGGTGTTACGCATATTTGGTTCACGGGAATTATCGAACATGCTACAACAAGCGATTATACATTCTATCATATTCCCAACGACCATGCAGCTGTAGTAAAAGGAAAAGCCGGTTCGCCATATGCCATAAAGGATTACTACGATGTCGATCCAGATTTAGCCGAACAAGTGCCCAACCGCATGAAGGAGTTTGAAGCATTGGTCAGGCGTACGCACAATGCAGGCATGAAAGTAATTATTGACTTCGTTCCGAATCATGTTGCCCGCCAGTATCATTCGGATACTCGACCGGTATATGTAGATGATCTGGGAGAACACGACAATACTTCCAAAGCTTTTGATATTAATAATAACTTCTACTATATTCCAGGCCAACCTCTGTCATTGCCTTTCGGCGCTCAAGAGGCAGACTTCGAATACAGTGAGTTTCCTGCAAAAGCGACTGGTAATGACCGCTTTGATGCTTTTCCAAACAAGAATGACTGGTACGAAACAGTCAAACTCAACTATGGAGTCGATTATGTAAACGGCCATGCCAAACATTTTTCTCCCATTCCTGATACATGGAACAAAATGCGCGATATTCTGCTTTTTTGGGCAAGCAAAGGTGTAGATGGCTTTAGATGCGATATGGCAGAAATGGTACCGGTTGAATTCTGGAATTGGATCATTCCTTTCATCAAACAATATAATAATGTATGTTTCATTGCCGAAGTATACAATCCTGACGCATATCGTAATTTCATAGAATCCGGTCATTTCGATTATCTCTATGACAAAGTGGGGTTATATGATACCTTACGAGGTGTGATTTGCGGAACAACACCTGCTAAAAATATCACCAACTGCTGGGAAGCCAATGAAGGCATTCAATCGCATATGCTCAATTTCCTTGAGAATCATG
>JGI20225J14565_1000290_pt1 | contig 11796 bp, 10 predicted proteins | sample BioMet4_FD_14565 | JGI IMG/M metagenome (IMG submission 14565) | reverse complement strand
TATATACATAGTCCGTATGATACTGGTTTTTAACTGAACCTACAAAAAATAACAATTAAAGATATTTAAATGTTGGGATGTGCTTGCTGCCGAATGTAGGTTAATACATCTTTTTCGCTTGATTTCTGTTTAGAATATGATTCTTAAAATCTCGATTTAAAACCAATTGATCGTCCACTAATACTTGATTGATGTTTTCATGGCATAGTATCAAACATGGTTTTTGCTTGCGTTTATATGATCTTACGGCCAACCGGTCACAGTAGTGCAAAAGATGCGGAAAAGGAATAGCTGTAAATTGTATTTCGATTATTTTGGATTAATACCAATTAGCAAATGATGGACTACCCATTTTTAGGTCATGCACTATTAGTTAGTTGATGTTATTTCCAAAACACTTTTAGTGGCGCATCATACCTTTTTTGCAGTTAAGTAAGGTTAATAGCATGCTTGATGTACGAAACATGAAGTATTTCTAGCACTGGAAAATTAATCATGAAAACATCAACCGCATAATGATGGACGATCCATTTTTAAGAAGAAAAAATAAATATAAGACACGAGTTAATATATTCAGATTGCTATATGTTTAATGCATTGATTTCTCGGTTTAGCCATTACCTGTTAGTGACGAAAAGTTTATATTTATGTGTTTATAGTAACGTACATGACCACAAAAGCGGGAGATATATTTTTAGGGTTGTTTTCATAATTGGAAGCGTGATTAATTACTAAAAAGTTGAGATCCAAATAGTAGAAAAATAAAACTTTAGAAGCTTTTGAATTGAGAGCAAGTAGAATTAGGGCATAATTTGTTAGTAACAGCCTTCAAATATTCAATAATTTAGTAAATATGAAAAGAATGAAGAAACACATCACAGTTCAAAAAATTAATAAGTTCGTAAGAAGTAATAGTAAGTAAGAGTTTAGATAACTAATTCTTGCCGGCAATTTACATTGAGGTCTGTGATATGGTTTCAATCAATAAGGAAGATGTGATCGTACCTTCAAATATCCTTTGTTTAATAAGTGGTAAAGATGTCAAAAACAATAAATTAAGGTTACACAAAATAGACAAGTTCATGCTGTTTATAGAAAACAAAACATAGAATACTCAAACAGAATAACTTTTATAGAGAAGAATACCTGAAAATGATGATCTGGAATACTTATTAAGAAGCTTCGAAAACTACTTTCCCTGGTTCAACCAGACTGAGGTTTATAAATATGATTTCAATCAATAAAGAAAATATAATTGTACCTTTGGATATCCCAAAGTCAATGCGTGATATATACGTAAAGAACTATATGGAGATTACAAAAGGTACAGGCAGACTTATGCTGTTTGCCGGAGATCAAAAAGTAGAACACTTGAACGATGATTTTTATGGAGAGGGAGTGCCTGAAGACGATGCTGATCCCGAACACCTTTTTAGGATAGCATCCCAAGGGAAAATAGGAGTTTTTGCATCCCAGTTAGGGCTTATTGCCCGTTACGGCATGGACTACAGGGATGTGCCTTATCTTGTAAAGTTAAATTCCAAAACTAACCTTATTGAAACAGAGCAGGCTGATCCTTTCAGCAACCTCTGGTATGACGTTGACCAGATTGTTGAGTTTAAAGAAAACAGTGGGCTTAATATTCTTGGTGTGGGATATACAATATACCTTGGTAGTGAATTCGAAGCCGAAATGATCGTACAGGCCGCTCAAATAATATATGACGCTCACCAACGTGGAATGGTTTCAGTACTCTGGATCTATCCGCGTGGCAGCGCTGTGAAGGATGAAAAGAACCCACACTTGATTGCAGGAGCAACAGGAGTCGGAGCTTGCCTTGGCGCGGACTTTGTGAAGGTTAACTATCCAAAAAAAGAAGGAGAAAAATCTGCCGAGATCTTCAAGGAAGCTATTAAAGCTGCAGGACGTACTAGAGTAGTTTGTGCAGGTGGCACGAGCGACGAAGCTGAAGTTTTTCTTAAAAAACTCTATGACCAGATCCACGTCTCTGGAGCCAAGGGGAATGCAACTGGAAGAAATATTCACCAGAAACCGCTTGATGAAGCTGTTCGAATGTGCAATGCTGTCTATGCAATAACCGTTGAAAATGCAACCGTCGAAGAGGCTCTGAAGATATACAAGGGTAAATAAAAAGTCCTCATTTTATCTGTGTATTCCCAAAAAAGACACAAATATCAAAGAAAACAAAGAAAAAAACGATTCAGGAGAGTCATTTTTAAAAAACACGACATCTAGTACTGAGTGTCTATCTGTTAGAATTAGTTAAACATATTACTTTTATATGTTCGAAGTTAGCAGGTTCATTGTGAAATAAATATTAAATTTCTAATTGTATAAAGCTAACTTAAACCATAAATTTTATAGTATCTTGTTGTAATTCTTATGAATAACTTTTCTTAATAATTGATATCAAGGTACAAATATATGCATATATTAGAAGGTAGATGTATTTTTAAAATATTATTCATAAAAGGTTGGGCATTAAAGGTCGTGAAAATATGCAAATTCCAGACCATAAAACAAAGATCGTCTGCACCATAGGCCCTTCTTCCTCTTCTGAGGAAGTGATCAGGAAACTTGTGCTTGCTGGCATGAACGTAGCAAGGATCAATTTTTCCCACGGTAATTTCGAAAGCCATAGCGAAGTAATCCGGAGAGTCCGCAAGGTCGCAGAGGAGCTTGACAGGACAGTTGCGATTCTCGCTGACCTGCCAGGCCCGAAGATCCGCATAGGCGAACTGGAAAAAGAACCTATCGTGCTCCATAAAGGAAACTCTGTGACTCTTACGGTTGACGAGACTACCGGAAATGAGACACGCATTCCTGTAAGCTACAAGCAGCTTCCGGAAAGCGTGGTCCCGGGGAGCATTATTTACTTAAGTGACGGTTTTATCCAGCTTCGCTGCCTGGAAATTTCGGGAAAAGATGTGCTTTGTGAGGTCCTTATAGGGGGTCCACTCTATTCTCATAAAGGGCTAAATCTACCAGGTGCAAAGATCTTAGTTGATCCTATAACGGGAAAGGATCTTAATATTCTTGAATTTGCCCTTAGTGAGGGAATCGACACTGTCAGCATTTCTTTCATAGAAAGTGCGGAAGATATTCGTAAAGTCCGGAATTTTGCTGCAGCTAAAGAAAAGTCTGTATATATTGTTGCTAAAATCGAACGCAGGCAGGCTGTAGAGAATATCCAGGAAATTCTAAAAGAAACCGATGCGCTCATGGTTGCCAGAGGAGACCTCGGGGTCGAAATTCCTATTCAGGAGGTTCCTTCAGTCCAGAAGGAACTTATCCATAGTGCAAAACTTCTTGGAATTCCGGTAATTACAGCCACTCAAATGCTGGCTTCAATGACTGATAATATAAGGCCTACCCGCGCAGAGGCAACCGATGTTGCCAATGCAATCCTTGACGGCACGGATGCGGTTATGCTTTCGGAAGAGACGGCAGTTGGTAATTATCCTGTGGAAGCTGTTGAAATGATGGCAAAAATTGCAAAAACCACAGAAGACTGGCGTTCCAGGACAAAATGGGGACTTGATACTATTATCAAGGGCATAACGGCAAGAGAGATGTCAGTAGATGAGGTAATAACCCTCCAGGTGCATGAAGCCCTGCAAAAACTGCCGGTTGCAGCCGTACTGACTCCCACGAGAAGCGGAGCAACTCCCCGCAGGATTTCACGCTTCAAGCCTGATACCTGGATCCTTGCTTTCAGCCGCGTCCCGAGAACCTGCGGTTTCCTCTCTTTATCCTATGGTGTTTATCCCATTACTGTGAAAGAAAAAATTGAAAGCTGGAAAAAAGAGACTATTGAGAAAGCCAAAGAACTTGGATTTGTAAAAAGTGGAGACATTATTGTTTTCACCCAGGGCCCATCTTCAGGAAAACCCGGAGGCACAAATATGCTTAAAATCCTCACCCTTGAGTGAAAAAGGCGGTATATCCATTCGTGGTAAGCAACTCCAGTTTAAACCCAATTTCCGATCTGAGATCCAGTATTTGGTTTTATGGGAAAAACATCAGGAAAAGTTCTTATCTCAACAAATCTCAAACAGTATGTTTAAGCCGATATGTTTAGATATCAAGTGCATGATTTTTACTGCCAGAATGTTTAAGCCGATATATTTAGATATCAGGGCATGATTTATACTGTCAAATGTTTAAGGCAATATGTTTAGATCTCAGGTGCATGATCTCTACTGTCAGAAAAATTAAATTTATGTGATGAGGTTTCATTTATGAAACAAAAGAACCCAGCAACAAAAAACCAGAGATATCTGGCTGTTTTTTTGGCATTAACAATGCTTTTGTCAGCCGGTGCGATCTTCTTTTCAGGTAACTCAAATAAAGATAAGAGTGATAATAATTCTTCTTCCGGAAATATAGAGGAAAATAATACGATCGCTTTTTCTCAAATTCCTGGCAGACAGGTCCACCATGAATTCAACTCCATTGCCGACGGGTTAAACATGTCCCCTGAAGGGGTAGTAAGTGCATCATACATAGACCTGCAGAGAACGACAGGAACTCCATTTGAACAGGTTTTTGGGAATAAAACAATGATGTACTCTCTATATGGGGTAGACGTAACCAAACGCTATGGGGCACGGTATGCTGATGGTAACGGGTTCGAACTCCACCAGATTCCGGAGCAGAAAATGTTAATGCCCTGGGGAGCAGTTCAGTACGATAACTACAGTCTCCTTGCAAGGACAAACAATACATATGACATTTGGAATGTAGCCGGAAGCCCTGTGATCCTTGGCTCTCGCCAGAGCGTACAAGATGTGATTGACGTGCTGGAAGGAAATGCAACTGCTTCAACCGAATACAATAGCCTCCTGAGCCAGGCAAATCCTGAAGGAAGCCTCTACCAGGAATTAGCCACAAAGACAAATAATTCCACTATGCAGGCTGATCAGATCTACATGGATCTCAGGAAACTGGATGACGGCAGTTACAGTCAGACGTCCCTTTACCTTAATCCCGAATCCAACTTCACTGAAAAGATTAAGGCTCTGCAGACAAACTCCACCGAACGCGGAGTAACCTATAACGTAACTACCTCAGGAAACATTACCAAAATGATGATTACTTCCGACTTTAGAAGCTTACTTAATGAAACACAGATGCTTTCACAGTAAGCTCCTAAATTTTTTCTTTTTTAAATATCCTTAATTTGTTAATATTCTGCATTCTCAATATTAATTCCGCGATGTCTGACCCTGTTTATGTTTAGATTTTACATCTTTAATGTTTCGATATGACATCCTAATGTTTGATTTGACATCCTTATTTTATTTCATGCCATGCTACTTTTATTCCCTATTTTGATTTAATTTTCTTTTTGCCACTCCGGCTAAAAGAATAATCATCTATTTCTACCTGTCAGACCAATCTTCTAAATAGGGAGTGATACTATTGGGATTTTTAGACAGCTTATTCAAAAAGAAAATTGAGGGCAAGACCGCAGAAGAATGGTATAGGCTTGCGACCAGCGAAACCGATCCCGAGAAAAAGATTGAGTATTTCGATAAGGTTCTGAAACTGAAACCTGATTTTGCAGGAGTCTGGAACCTCAGAGGGCTTGAATATGTAATTCTCAGACAGTACGAAGAAGCTATTGCCTCGTTTGACAAAGCCCTTGAGATCCGACCTGTCTACCCGGAAGCCAGGTACAATAAAGAAGATGCAGAAACTGAATTAAGAAAGATGAAGGCATCCGAAGCAAGAGCCGGAGGGAGGGGAGGAGAAACAATTACAGAAGAGAACGAAACGTAAAAGAAGAGGCCCAAATACGTTGTTTTCGATCAACCGTTGACCCGCAACCGTTGACCCGCAACCGTTGCGCCGGTTGATCACGCCGACCATGTTGTTGCTGGAGTTTTTGGAAGCCTTTTTTCAAAAGGGTTGTGATCACGCCGAATAGGGTTTGGGGATAAGGTCTTCAAATTCAAAAGTTGCCTCGTTTTCGCTCAAGCCTTTTTTGAAAAGGCTTGCGGGCAAGCAGTTTTTGAAAAGGCTTGCATTATTTCCTTTTATTTCATACCAGTTCATACCAGTTACTTCTTTCCACGAGTTAGCGCCTGGAGTCCAAGTTTTACGGGGCCTGGGAGTTTCCCGCATTGCATGACTTTCATCTGTTCAGGGGAAATAAGTTTGAAAGCTGCATTCATGAGCATATCGGATTTCATAATCCCATCCATAAGCTTCCTTGCCTGCACCGATGTTTCCAGTGCGGATCCGAACTGAGCTCGCCAGCGACGGTCGTATTCTTCAAGCCTGCACTCTCCGGCTGCAAATTCGGCTGCCGTTTCTCCTGCTACTTTTCCCGCAATCATTGCAGGAGGAATTCCACCTCCGTTTGTTGCAAAAATATGACCTGCTGCGTCCCCTACAATCAACGTGTTTTCAGTTGCGGTTCTTTCAGGAGCGCCATTTACAGGGATAATGCCTGCAATAACGTTCATGATTATGCAGTTTTTCAGTTTTGGTCCTGCAAGCGGATGGTCCCGCATAAAACGGTGCAGGTATTCTTTTGCAGAGACTCCTTTTTCAGCCATGCCGCTTCGGATTCCTATTCCGACATTTGCCCGGTCCTGACCTTCGGGAAAAATCCAGGCATAGCCGCCAGGCACAAAATCCTTTCCGAAATACATTTCCAGAGAAGAGGGATCAATATCCACATTTCTGATCTGGTATTCAAGAGCAACCGAGTTTTCCCTTGATTCGGGCTTAAGGGCAAGCCCTTTTGATTTTGCTACCAGAGAATTCGGGCCGTCAGCTCCAATAATCGCTTTCGCTTTAATTCTATATTTCCCAAAGACTCCTGAAGTTTCAACAGTCGTTCCTTCAATTTTCGTTACGCGAGTTTTAATCATCAGTTCAGCTCCTGCTCTTGCTGCCTGTTCGGAAAGGAACTGGTCATACCTGCGCCGGTCAAGGACTGTCCCCTTGACAGCGAATTCTTTTATATTACAGTTTGGAGTGACAATACGCTGAGTATCAATTCGCTGCAGCACACAGGAATCAGGATAGTTTTTTAGCGTATCCGGAAGTCTGGCCTCACGGAGCAGGGCCTGGACTTCCGAAGCATCGGGAAGGAAACCAGCACATTGAATAGGGCTTCCTATTTCTCTTTTTTTATCAAGAAGAAGCACCGAGGCGCCGTTCTTTGCAGCATACAGGGCTGATGTGGAACCTGCAGGGCCTGCACCCACAACGACTACATCATAAGAGGCTTCAGGGATCATCAAAAGGTCTTCCTGTTATTCTTTTTAGCTTTGCAATTTATAGGGAATTGTTTATTAATCCTTTCCCGAAGCTCGCAAACAGTCTCAATTAAGTATATCAAATACCCCAACTAAGAGAAAGATATAAATACTATTACATAGTACAACGGTTACCGGCTTCCTGTGCCGAAGAAAGAATTAAGGAGCAAGGAAAAAATGAGACAGATAGCAATTTACGGAAAAGGTGGAATCGGAAAATCCACTACCACGCAAAATTTAACTGCGGCCCTTTCGACCATGGGCAATAAAATTTTGCTTGTAGGATGCGACCCAAAAGCAGACTCCACCAGAATGCTGCTTGGCGGCCTGAACCAGAAGACTGTACTTGATACACTGAGAAGTGAAGGAGATGAAGGAGTTGACCTTGATACTGTCTTGCAGCCAGGCTTTGGCGGCATAAAGTGTGTGGAATCCGGAGGGCCTGAACCAGGTGTAGGATGTGCAGGCAGGGGAATTATCACTTCAATCGGACTGCTCGAAAACCTTGGAGCATATACCGAAGACCTCGATTATGTATTCTACGACGTACTTGGTGACGTCGTATGCGGTGGGTTTGCAATGCCTATCCGCGAAGGAAAAGCCAAAGAGATTTACATAGTTGCCAGTGGAGAACTGATGGCTATCTATGCTGCAAATAACATCTGTAAAGGACTTGCAAAGTTTGCCAAAGGTGGAGCCCGTCTGGGAGGCATCATCTGCAACAGCAGGAATGTGGATGGAGAACGTGAACTCCTCGAAGCTTTCGCAAAGAAACTTGGAAGCCAGTTAATTCACTTCATACCCAGAGATAACATTGTCCAGAGGGCAGAAATCAACAGAAAAACTGTAATTCATTTCGATCCCGAATCCAACCAGGCAAAAGAGTACCTTACCCTTGCCCACAACGTCCAGGATAACACCAAACTTGTTGTCCCGACTCCACTTCCAATGGAAGAACTGGAAGCCATGATGGTGGAATTCGGAATTGTTGAGCTCTGATGGTTGAGTTCGGAACTGTAGATCTATAATTGTTTATTGAAGAGGAGTTAAAAATTATGCAGATGATACGTGCAATCATCAGGCCAGGCATGGAAACTAAAGTTATCGAGTGCCTTGAAAAAGAGGGATGTATTTCCCTTACAAAAATGGAAGTCTTTGGGAGAGGGAAGCAGAAAGGGATCCATATAGCAGACATCAACTACGATGAACTGCAGAAGACCATGCTTCTAATGGTGGTAGAAGACGAACATAAGGATAAGGCTATAGAAACAATAATGAAGTCCGCCAGGACCGGAAAATACGGAGATGGTAGGATTTTCGTAACCCCTGTGGAAGAAGCCTATACCATAAGGACTGGAAAACCAGGGCTTTAAAGCCGGATTTTCGGAGGAAAATCCCATGAAAGAGATTACTGCGATAATCAGGATGAATAAAGTCCAGAAAACTAAAGATGTCCTGCTTGAATGCGGCTTTCCTTCGTTTACTGTAAGAAGGGTTATGGGCCGTGGGAAACAAAGAGGACTCTGCTTTGAGTTTAATCCACCTCTGCCAGATCCGGAAAAGGAAGCTGAGACCTGTATTCGCTTTATTCCAAAACGCATGTTCACAATTGTTGTGGATGACGAAAACGTAAACGAAGTGGTACAGAAAATCATAGAAGTTAACCAGACCGGAAATGTAGGAGATGGAAAGATTTTCGTGTCAGGCGTTACTGAAGCAATCCGTATCCGGACTGGAGAAAGCGGAGAGGCGACAGTAAATAAGGAGCTGGTATAATGGGAGCAGAAATAGATTCTAGAATTGAAGAAGAACAAAAGCTTGTCGATGATATGTTAAAAGTGCTCCCGGAAAAAGCTTCAAGGAACAGAAGAAAACACATAGTTGTCAGGAATTGTTCCACTGAACAACACATCGAAGCCGACGACAAGGTAATTCCTGGCATCCTTACAAACCGCGGATGCGCTTTTGCAGGTACCAAGGGTGTGGTTTTCGGGCCGATCAAGGATATGGTACACCTCGTTCACGGTCCTATAGGCTGTGCATATTATACCTGGGGCACCAGACGAAACTTTGCAAAGGCAGAAGAGGGTGGAGATAACTTCATGAATTACTGCGTATGCACTGACATGAAGGAAACCGATATTGTCTTTGGAGGAGAAAAGAAGCTCAAAAAGGCTATTGACGAAGTTGTGAAAATTTTCCACCCTGAAGCTATCACTATCTGCGCAACCTGCCCTGTAGGGCTTATCGGAGATGACATTGAATCCGTTGCCAGAGAAGCTGAAAAGGAGCATGGGATCAAGGTAATTCCCGCCCGTTGCGAGGGATATAGAGGAGTTAGCCAGTCGGCAGGCCACCACATCGCAAGCAACGCCCTGATGGAACACCTCATTGGGACTGAAGATATTAAAAGTCCAACACCTTTTGATATAAACGTCTTTGGAGAGTACAATATTGGAGGAGATCTCTGGGAAGTCAAACCAATTTTTGAAAAAATTGGGTACAGAATTGTCTCAAGTTTAACCGGAGACGGTTCATTCCACAGGATCTCACAGGCCCATCAGGCAAAACTAAGTATTCTGCTTTGCCACCGTTCCATTAACTACACTAACCGGATGATGGAAGAAAAATACGGTGTTCCCTGGCTGAAAGTAAATTACATCGGTACGAAAGGAACTGAAAAATCCCTGCGGAAAATGGCAGAGTTCTTTGACAACCCGGAACTTACCCGGAAGACAGAAGAAGTCATTGCTGAAGAAAAAGCAAAATATGCAGAAGATATCGAAAAATACAGGAAAAAACTCAAGGGAAAAACTGCCTTTGTCTATGCCGGAGGTTCTAGATCGCATCACTATATAAATCTCTTTGAGGAACTTGGCATGAAAGTGATTGTTGCAGGCTATCAATTTGCTCACAGAGACGACTACGAAGGCAGGCAGATTATCCCTCAGATCAAAGAAAAGGCTCTTGGCTCAATTCTTGAAGATGTACATTACGAAAGGGACGAAAATACCAAACCCTCAATAAGTCCTGGAAGAATTGAAGAACTGAAAAAGAAAATTGGACTCATGGAATATGAAGGCCTTTTCCCGGAAGCAAGAGATGGAACCATTGTTATCGATGATCTTAACCACCACGAGACTGAAATCCTTGTAAAAACCCTTAAACCCGATATCTTCTGTTCCGGTATCAAGGATAAGTACTGGGCTCAGAAACTTGGGGTCCCGTCAAGGCAGATCCATTCGTATGATTACAGTGGAAGATATACAGGCTTTTCCGGAGTTTTGAACTTTGCAAGGGATATTGATATGGCTCTGCACAGCCCAACCTGGAAGTTTATACGCCCGCCCTGGAAAGCAGAAAATGTAGAATAAGAGGGAGAAAAATGTTAGACTATACCCCATGTGAAGAAGTAACCAGAGAAGCAGTAACCATTAATCCTGCAAAAATCTGCCAGCCAATAGGAGCAGTCTATGCAGCTCTTGGTGTACACAACTGCATGCCGCACAGTCACGGATCCCAGGGATGCCTCTCCTATCTGCGTATGTGCTTAAGCAGACACTACCGAGAAGCTGCACTGGCAACCACCAGCAGTTTTTCTGAAGGAACTGCCGTTTTCGGAGGCGCTGCAAACCTTAAGGAAGCACTAGTAAACCTGACTACAATATACAAACCTGAAGTAGTCGCCATCCATACCACTTGTGTAGCCGAAACAATAGGTGACGACGTAGGGGTCATCTTAGAAGATGTACAGGCTGAAGAACTCATAGACCCTTCTATTAAGATCTGTGCAGCTTCTACCCCTAGTTACGTGGGCACCCATATTACCGGCTATGATAATATGGTAAAGTCCTTTGTAACCACCTTTGCCAAAAAGAGCAAACCAAACGGGAAACTAAACCTCATCCCCGGTTTTGTAGAACCTGGGGACATACGGGAAATGAAACGCATACTCTCAATAATGGGAATTTCCAGCATTGTGTTTCCCGATACGACTGACGTCTTTGATGCACCTCTGACTGGCGAACCTGGGATGTATCCAAAAGGTGGGACTCCGATAGGAGACATAGAGGATTCCGCAAATTCAGTTGGGACAATTGCTCTTTGCAGGATGGCAGGAGGCTCGGCTGCAAAGATCCTTGAAAACCGCTATAAAGTCCCGGCAAAAATAGGGCCTACTCCCATAGGGATCAGGAACACCGACCGTTTCGTAATGAACGCGGCAAAACTTGCTAATGTAGCAATTCCCCCCGAGCTTGAAGATGAGAGGGGAAGGCTTGTGGATATGATGACTGATGCCCATCCACACTACCACGGGAAAAGGGTAGCCATTTACGGGGACCCGGATATCCTTACAGGCCTGACCAGTCTTGTGATGGAAATGGGCATGGAACCTGCTGTAGTACTTACAGGAACCCATAATTCGGAGTTTGAAAAAGAGGTCGAAGGACTCATAGGGCCGGAGTATCCGGAAGCTGATGTAATTTCCGGAGGAGACATG
>JGI20225J14565_1000277_pt1 | contig 11985 bp, 12 predicted proteins | sample BioMet4_FD_14565 | JGI IMG/M metagenome (IMG submission 14565) | reverse complement strand
TTCGTCATTCCCTATGGATAAGATGATTTTTAATTCAAGACCGCATTGGTTTTTATGAGAATATTATGAGGATATCCACACAAAACAACGAAGAGCCTCTTTTATTGTCAAAATTATTCGCGTGAATTGGGGGTGGAGCAGGTTTTCATCTCCAAGTTATGATTCCACTGAAAGCGTCTCGAAATTTCTGTAAAATTTTGGTTGGTTCTGTAGTTTATTCCTTTACTATTTTTTATCCAAAGTTATTTCGATTTTTTAATTTCTTTTGTTGCAGTTACATATATGAAACATTTAAAGAAAATATTTATATACTTTTATAATATAATTATATTATTGTGATTGATACTTCAATTATAGAACTGACCCATGATGAGGGATACATGAATTATGTCAAATGATATACCAGATGATAATGAGAAATGTTTTTTCACTCTATTTTTTAGTGAACTAATGGCTGAGAATTTTTCTTTTCTTCATTCTAATGAATTAANGGNTGAGAATTTTTCTTCTTTTCATTCTAATGAATTAATGGTTGAGAATTTTTCTTCTTTTTATTCTAATGAATTAATGGTTGAGAATTTTTCTTCTTTTTATTCTAATGAATTAATGGTTGAGAATTTTTCTTCTTTTCTTTCTAATGAATTAATGGTTAAGAACTTTTCTACTAAAAAACAAATGGATCTTTATATGAGTAAAATAGCTTCATACACAGATACTGAAACTAATTTTTTTCTAAGAACAAATGCAAATCAAGAATCAGAATTCAAGTTGTTGATTGAACCGAAAATAAATCTCAGTATCTCCAAACAAAATAAATATTTCAGAGTCTTAAAATCGCTCCCCGAACATCAAATTATTGCAGGTATTATTATTACAGTAGTTGGAGGCATCATACTGCTTATCATACAGAAAATCTTTCCTTGAGAATCTTTGTAGGAGTGTGCAGCAAAAAAGTAACACTATTCTTTGCTTTTTCCTTTTTGTATTCTAAACCATTATACTGAAAGGAATAATCAATTTATCTATATCCACATTTCGACTTCGGGATAGTAGAAATAGCAACTATTTTTATCTTGGATTACGTAATTTTCAGTAGCCAATAAGTTATCTACTGTTACAAAACCCTTTTTTTGCAATTCAGGAATCATTTTGTCTAAAGCCAATAGAATCCCGAAATTTGCATCATAGGTTCCACTGTGTTTATTGTAACACAAAATTATTGATCTATTTTCCGTATTTGTCATTATGTTATTGTAAATATATCCCGGTCTATATTTGTATCTGAGAGATTCATTAAGAATAACAAGGTTCGGTGGAGTTATCTACTGAGCGATATCTCCACAAAAAACTTTCTTCTTTTTACCCGTAGTCACCAGATATCTGCTCACTTCATGAGCATGCAGGCTTGAAGGGAAGTTTTCAGATGGATTCTGTATAAGCCTGTGGAAGATTGAGATAAATTTCAGTAAGCTTTAAAGTCAGTTTGAAGTCAACTCACGCAAACTACACAGTGCATAAAATAATAAATTTTATATGTATCTTTTAAAAAATGATTAATAAATGAATATTGATAATGAACCTTGGAAAGCTGATTATATTGAAGCATATAATTACTGTAATGCTGGAGAGTATGAAAAAGCATTGTTGAAAATAAATAAAGTATTAAGTTTCGACAAAAATATTATCTCTGCCCGTAATTTAAAAGCCAGTGTTTTAATTGATTCTTGGAACGGAGATCCAAAAACCAGAAAAAATATTTTTGAGGCCATAGATCACCTTAAAGCGATCATTGAAAAAGATCCAGAAAACAAAAAAAGTTATTCAATGAATCTTGGTAATGCTTATTATCAACTCGCAAAAAACGATTTGGAAGCAGAAGGTAAACTAAATCCAGAAATTATAAATGATTTAGAAAAAGCAAAGAGATGGTTCCAAGAATCTTTATCAACTTGTGAAGATCAACCGGCTGTTTGGATAAATAAAGGAAATACGTTAGATTATTTAGGAAGACATTTTGAAGCTCTTTACTGTTATGATAGAGCCGTTCTATTGAATCCTCAACATTACAACGCTTGGGGAAACAGAGGCATATGTTGTTGGACTCTTTCTAGGCTAGTAGAAAATAAAAAAGATAAAACGAAGCTTTATAGAGACTCAATGATTTACCTCGCGATAGAGTTAAAATTATATCCTTCATTTGAAATCAATGATTTTTATAAAAAACTTGTAAATGACTTCATTCAACAAAACAAAGTATTAATAGATCTGGAAACAACTTTGAAAGAGCAATTGCCAAAGAAAAGAACAATAGTTGAAGAACGCTTTAATGTATATTCGAAACAACCCGGAAGTTTTAAAGATTTTTATTTTAATTTTTGTGAAATGCATAACTTATTTTTGAATACTCACTTTGATTGTAATAATTGTGGGTGCAGTAACTCTGATATAATAAATATAAGTTTTATAAGTAGTATAAATGATCAGATAAGACCATATAAGTTCTTCAAAAAATGGTATTGTCTTATTGATGATTATAAAACAGCTAGATTTTTCCTAACATTAGCACAATATAGACATCCAGATTTTTTATTTATGAATAATCCGAGGTACGAAAGTGATTATAGCTTAAATTATTATTTGAACGTAGAAATTCTCAAAGCTGCTTTTTTAATTGCGTTCAACATATATGATAAAGTAGCTTTTCTTATTAATGACTATGAAGAATTAGGTTTGAAAGACGAAAATGTTTCTTTTTGGGATGGTAAAAGTATTCTAACAATTAAAGGCAATTTAATGGAGAAAGAAGAATATAATAAAAACATAGTAGCATTGTTTAGCATTAAGAAAGAAATAGAAAAAGAGGAATTTACAAAAATTAAGGAAATACGAAATCTTATTGCTCATAGATATTTCATATTGCATGATATTGGTGGGGTTGAAAACTCTAATTATCATATGGATATTCAAGATTTTTTTAAATCTACATTGTATATGCTTCTACAAATTAAAAATATTTTATTTTCTCTCTCCTTTTTTATTACAGAAAAAGAAAACCATAAAAGAGAAATTGCGGAAAAAGAAGGCAAAATAATTCCACCATTAGAATGGGTACATGATTGGGAAAAAGATGACGAAATAACTATAATAGCTAAAAAACTTGATAAAGAATTGGGTGAATCTACTGACAAATTCATATCAGACATGTTTGAAATAGTGAATAAAAAATCAGATGAACATGAAAAGCAATAATCTATAGAGTCTCATTTTTCTTACCTTCACAAAGAAAATAATATCAACTTATTACAAAATAAACTCAAAATTCCAAAAGTACAAAATTCCGCAGCAAACATAATAATTAAGCAACCGCAGGAACTAGAAGAGATTGTGCAAGTTCCTATATACTCTTTTATGATTAGGTTTATGCTTTCCCATAGCCTTGTTTAGTATTTCACTCTTTCTTATTCCCAAGTTCGCGATTGCCAGCGACCGCTCGATATCTGCTCCCTTCGTGAGCATGCGGGCGTGGAGTTGACACACCGTTATTTCTTCACTTAAACCACAGTTTTAACTGTTTATTTATTGCTCTAAACGTTTCTTCATGCAAATAAATATCGTTATGAAAAGCCGCATCGATTTCCTGCACCTGAAATCCCTGAGCCTGGAGTTTCCGACAGTCTTGAACGACTTCTGGAATATCCCGGGTTCCAAATAGAATTAAAGTTGGCTGGGCTGTATCGGGCTGCCATACTGGCAGTTGGCCTATAATTTTTATAAAAGAATTGAAGGACTTTTCTCTCACACGATAGCTTCTGAAAGTTTCAAGATTATCGCAGGTTGTTTCACTATATTTTGTATTTAGAGCAGGTGATATACCAATAACAAAATCAGCACTACTTAAAAGTGACAGACGTCCTCCAAGTGAATGGCCGATGGTAGCTACTTTCCCGTATTGCCGACAGTGTTCTATAGCTGTTTCCAGTTCGACCAGCATATCTTTGTGCAAGAACGAGAGATTCTCGCCATGACCGCATAGGTCTATAGCGCATACTACCAGACCTTTTTCGGCTATGCGCCAAGCCAATCCCAGATCTTCTTCTTTACAGCCTCCGTAACCGTGCACTAAAACCACGCTGCCAACTGGCTGCAAAGGAACGATTTTCACCGCTGGAATTGTCTTTTCATTTTTCTGCACAAGTAATAGACGTTCAATTTTCATTGTTTTTTCCTCCAATCTCATTTTTTACCTGAATAATAGCCCTCATCACTTTTGTAAAAATATATCCTTTTGCAAAAATCATTTTTATCTTTTTCACATCTAATCAGATTTAATTTATTATTCGCACTTTACTAAGTACACCAGATATACAAAGGAAAGTATATAAATCCGAAGTTTCAATAACGGAATCAGATAACCTTGAGGTAATCTATCATGCTTCATTATCCAGAAGATTTAATGAATATCCCATGTCCAATCGAAAAAACAATCACATTGATCGGGAACAAGTGGACTCTATTATTAATAAGAGAATTTTATCTCTCAAATGGTCCTTTGCGATTCAACGATTTACTAAAGTCTCTGAAGCCAATAAGCTCCAAAACGCTGTCTTCAAAGCTCAAGGATCTTGTGCTATATGGTATTATAGAAAGAAATGTTGAGAACACAATGCCTATAAAAGTAGAATATTCCCTAACAGAAAAAGGTAAGGATCTTAGAAGTGTTTTACTTTCTATGGCTGAATGGAGTAAGAGATGGCATAGTTTCTGAACTTTGGACAGCGTATAGAAATCTCTTTCAATTTTTAACTATTTAGTCTCTCTTAATGATCTTATTCTTTGCCAGCACCCGCCCAATATCTGCTCCCTTCGTGAGCATGCGGACGTGGAGGGAAGTTTTCAGATTGTTAATTAAAAAGAGATTTGATAACTCCTTCAGAGTTAATAAGGCGCTGCGGGGTCTTTACACCTAAAACTCCTATTTTTCACCGTTGAAATTATTAGCGTTATATCCGTGTATGACAGACTAAACAAATATTTTTGCAATAAAAGTTTAATTTTAAGACTCTCTCTAATCTGGTTTACGATAGCAGTTTATTACTAATATACTCAGAGTTATGAATAAATACGGAAAGATAGATTCCCATATAGATGCAACACTTGCACTTATAATAAAAAAAATAGGATTGGTAAACCAGAAATTATTACACCATGATTTGGTATAGGGATTGAAAAACCATGAACTATTATAAATATTGTACAAATTATATAAGAATAGCGGGATAAACAAAGCAAAAAACAATTTTAAGTAACTCGATTTACTCATACAGTGTCTTTCTTTTCTTGTCATCCTACAGTGTAAATATAAACCAAATAATACAAATAATGCTACAATGACAATGTAAACAACCGGTATCCCATATAATGTTACAACATGACTCGAAACTACTACTGCTTTTCCTACTACTGCTTCTCCCGTACCAGAGCCAATGATTGCACTTTCATTGTTCACGTTTCTATATATGTTTTAAAAAGTTAAAAGATTTTTTATTTCACCCAGCACCCTTAGACTTGATAAACCTTATTTTATCTCCAGTGGAGAAGTGATATTTAGAAATCCGTAATCATCGTCTGTCTCTGATTACTCTCCCTTAGTCTTGAAACCCCCAGTTGAGCTGATAGCTATCGAATATGTCCGCAGCAGTAACCATCTTATTGCCTGGTTGAGGATTTGATCAATCCTATTACATGCTCTCTTATTGGAGACAGTATGAATCGGAAAAAATAGAAATAATCAAAGAGGTGAACAATCAGACTAAACATCCAGTACTGCATTATAAGAGGTAATGGGGATTATGATTATGGCAGTCAATGAGAAAGAAATGAGGATTAAGATAATCAAAGATGGACCTTATCGGGTTACAGGTGGAGTGCCGCTTTTAGAACAGGTAATTGTCACCGATGACGCCGGCCACACAAGAGAATTAATTGATATAAAGGAATACCCTCAACGGGAAGCCTATATTTTATGCCGCTGTGGCTCATCCGAAAATAAGCCCTTCTGTGATGGGACCCACCGCAAGATCGGTTTTGACGGTAGCGAAACAGCCAGCAGAAAGCCTTACCTGGAAAAAGCGGAAACGTTTGAAGGTCCTGATCTAAAACTCACCGATGCTCACGAGCTCTGCGATCATTCCCGTTTCTGCCAGCGGTCTGGCGGAATAAGGAATCTCGTACAAAAATCAGATGACCCGGAAGCCAGACAAACCGCCATAGAGGAAGCCATGATCTGCCCGTCGGGACGGCTGGTCCTGTGGGATAAGAAGACAGGCAAACCCTTTGAAAAAGAATTTGAACCATCTATTGTACTGGTTCACGACAAACAAAAAGGTTGTGAAGGCCCTCTCTGGGTTCGAGGTGGTATCCCCATTGAATCTTCAGATGGCAGCATGTACGAATCCCGGAACAGAGTAACCCTCTGCCGCTGCGGGAAGTCAGAGAACAAGCCCTACTGTGACGGCAGCCACTGGATGAACAGCCAGCAGAAGCTCGAGTTCAGGAAGAAGTGGGGCCTGAAATGAGTGAGTTCGTTGATATCATCAACAGAAAAACATAGCACGAAGTTAGAATCAATGTGTACTCACTTGTAATTATTCAAAGGATAGTTGAGATTTTTGTAATGCTGAGGATTAATGCAAATTTCATCAGCTTTTTTGAATACTGCTTCAAACAGTACATGATTTTTTTTGTTTAACTTACTCAGCTCTTTTGAAAGTTTTCCTTTGATTAATAATTTGTACAAGCTTACTCATCCTCATCAGGCAAGCTTTTGATGTATGCTTTTAGTTCATCGGCATTTTCAAATGGCCCGATTACCTCATCATTTTCCGAATCAAGCATTTTCTTTATGAACTCAGAACTGTATTGAGGCTCAAGTATTTTCTCTTCATATTGAGATACAACTAAGTCGAGAGCTGCACTCTTGTCCTTTAGATTATATTTGGCTTTAACAATATTTAGAACCTGGTTTGCCCTGTCTGATATTTTAACTCTAGCTTGTATCATATGCATTCCTTATGCACATCATATGCACGCGCTAAATATAAAACGATCTTATAATCGGATTTTCCGTGGGGTTGAGAAATGCAGTGGTTTTTGTGATGAAACCCTGCACTTTAGCTATTTTAGCTACTAATTTGAGAACATTTTTGCCTAAATCAGAAAAAGACAGAGCTTTTGCTATAAACCTGTATAAAATCAAATTGTTGCCTTTCTCTTCAGCAAATAGGTCTACCTTCATGACTCCTCATTTCTAATAATAAAACGCGTTTTATGGCAACTACTGATTCGATTTTTCTTCTTTTTTGCCAGCGACCGCCCGATATCTGCTCACTTCGTGAGCATGCGGGCGTGGAGGGAAGTTTTCAGATGAATTTTAAAAAGAAATCTGACAACTCTTTCAGAGTCAATCAGGCACTGCGGGACCCCTATGCCTGAAAAACATCTTTTTTCGTCATCGAAGATATTGTGTTAGCTACGCTGAATACGGGATGAGGTTGGTCTCATTTCCAAATTATGGTTTTACAGAAAGCGTACCAAAATTTTGTAGAAAATTAGAATGATTCTACGTTATCATAATACATTGAAAATTTTTCTACCGATACGGACAATGCTTGCGCCTTCTTCTATTGCTATTTGATAATCGTCTGTCATTCCCATTGATAGATACTGAAGATGTTTTTTTAAATGCTTCTCTGCTTTGTCTTTTAAGTCTTTTAATTCTTTGAAGTATTTTCTTGAATCTTCGGGGTCTTCGTTTTTTGGTGGGATTGTCATCAGGCCTTCAAAACTTAAGTATTCGAGGGTTGAGATTTGGTCTATAAGCTTTAAGAGGTCACCGGGCTCTAATCCGGTGTGTTTTTTTTCGTCTGTCTTCACTTGTATGAGGATTTTCTGGATTCTTTTTTTTTCTTTTGCTGCATTGTTTATCTTTTCGGCAAGTTCGTATGAATCAACACTTTCTATCAAGTAGGGATTTAGGTTTACTACTTTTTTTGCCTTGTTTAACTGAAGTGTGCCGATGAAGTGGGTTTTTATCTCAGGTGGAAAATAGGGGGCCAAATCTTTCATCTGTTGATAATGATTGAAGCCGATGTCTGTAACACCTACTTTTATGGCTTCGTCTATTTGTATTTTTGACGCGTATTTTACTGCGGCGACAAGTGTTACGTCAGAGGGCATCACTTTTAAAAGTTCTTTTACATTATCTTCGATCATATGTTATCATTGTATGCAGAGATTTGTACTATTTTGTCTCTTTTATAATAAGTTTTTCTGGTACGAAGTAATCGTCTGATGGCATCTGAGTCTGTACTACATACGAAACTAAACTAAGTAGACCTAAAAATCAGTTATGGCTAAAAGCCTATCCGAAAAGTCAGTAATGCATGTTGAAAATTCACAATAAGTCTATAATCTCGAAGTATCCAGACGGATTCTATAAGAACATAGACCTCATGCCTTTCGCTTGTCAGGGGACCAGTCGTTCACCTACTAATCAGGGAACCGTTCACCGTGTATATCTATGTATCTATGGCCTTCTGTCAATTCTAAGATTGCCTTAAGGACGAAGTCTTTTCGAAAATAGTCAAGTTACAAGAATATTTAATACTTAATAATAACTATTATTCAGGGAGCTGAAAAAAGAAGGCAGTTAAACAGAGTTAATAACGACATAAAAAAGGAAGTTGGTAAAGAATCTCTGTTTTGCTGCAATCGTTGTAAAACTGCTCAAACAAGTTTTGTATTAGATTTCGTATTAGTGACTTGAACTTATTCGAACAATCGAACCAAAATTAAAAGATAAAAAATATTTGGGGGTAAAATATTTGGAGTACACACTTCGAGTAGGAGGAGAGGCCGGACAGGGGCTGCAGACCATAGGTGGAGCTCTTGCACAGGTCTTTTCCAAGATAGGATTTCACGTATTTACTCACCAGGATTATATGTCCAGGGTACGTGGTGGGCACAATTTTTATCAAATTCGCTTTTCTGAAAAGGAGATCTCTGCCTCAAGAGATATGGTTGATATCCTCCTGGCTCTTGACCTGGACACTATAGAAATTCATAGAAAAAGCGTGCGGGATGAAGGATTTATTCTTTATGATTCCGAAATTACCAAAAAGAAATTTGAAGAACCCGAGTTCATAGATATCCCGTTCAAAAAAATAGCCCTTGATATAGGAAAAAAAAGTGTGATGGCAAATACTGTAGCTACCGGAGCGGCACTTGGAATACTTGATCTTGGGCTTGAAACCTTCAGGAATGTTCTAAGAAAAGCTTTCGAGAAAAAAGGGGAAGAAGTAATCCAGGGGAATATAGCCTGCGCAGAAGCGGGATATAATTATGCTCGTAAAAATTGTTCCCGTTGCGAAGCTCCCGAAATCCGCGAACCTGAAAACAGAAGACTCATGCTTATTGACGGGGTTAATGCAATCGGAATGGGAGCCCTTATGTCAGGCTGTAAATTTTATTCAGGTTACCCTATGACGCCTTCAACAGGGATTCTAAACTATATGGCTTCTAGAGCAGAAGAGTACAACCTGGTCGTTGAACAGGTTGAAGACGAGATTTCAGCCATTAATATGGCTATAGGAGCTTCTTTTGCAGGCGTAAGAGCAATGACCGGAACGTCTGGAGGAGGATTTGCCCTGATGGTAGAAGGCCTTTCTCTTGCAGGAATGACCGAAACTCCTATCGTCATTGCGGAAATGCAGCGCCCAGGGCCTGCAACAGGTTTGCCTACACGCACGGAACAGGCAGACTTGCTTTTTGTCCTTTATGCAGCACATGGAGAGTTTCCAAGAGTGATTTTTGAACCGGGAGACCCAAAACAGGCTTTTTACCTTACTAACAAGGCTTTTGAGCTTGCGGAAAAGTACCAGATCCCTGTGTTCATCCAGTCAGACCAGTATCTTGTGGATACCGAGTGGACATATGAAAAATTCGACCTTGAGAATATAATTTACAATGATTATCGGCTGAGAGAAAAAGACCTTGAAGGTGTTGAAGTTTATAAACGTTTTAAATATTCCAGTACAGGAATTTCTCTTCTTGCAGTCCCCGGAGAAGCCGGAAAACACCTCGTTGTAGCGGATAGCGACGAACATGACGAGGAGGGGCACATCATAGAAGATTCCGAGACCCGGATCAAAATGGTCCAGAAAAGGTTATTGAATAAATTGCCTCTTATAAAGAAAGAGATTGAACCACCGCTTCTTTATGGTGATTCTTCTCCAAAAATCGTGCTTGTAGGGCGTGGCTCTACTTATGGTGTGATAAAAGAGGTGGTCGATACTATTTCTAAGGACCACAAGGTTGCGATGATGCACTTCAGCCAGGTCTATCCTCTTCCGGAACGGGATAAGTTTGATTATATTGAACTTCTTGAAAATGCTGATCTTACCATCTGTATAGAAAACAGTGCTACCGGACAGTTTGCAAAACTAATGAGAGCCGAAACAGGGTTTGAATTTTCCCATCAGATTCTCAGGTATGATGGAAGGCCTTTTACAATCGAAAATCTGAAGGAGGAATTGCATGCCTACATCTGAAGATTATAAGGGACAGGTTCCTGCCTGGTGTCCGGGATGCGGAAATTTCAATATCCTTTCGACTGTCAAAGAGGCACTTGTAGAACTTGGAATTGAGCCCTGGAAAGTGCTTATGGTTTCGGGGATAGGACAGTCTGGAAAACTGCCTCATTATATGAAATGCCATACGTTTAATGGGCTTCATGGAAGGACCCTGCCCGTAGCTACGGCTGCAAAACTTGCCAATCACTCTTTGCACGTAATAGCAGTTGCAGGGGATGGGGACTGTTATGGAGAGGGCGGAAACCATTTCCTTCACGCAATTCGCCGTAACCCGAATATTACCCTGCTAGTGCACGACAACCAGATTTACGGACTGACAAAAGGACAGGCATCTCCTACCACGGCTCAGGGAACTCGCACCAAAATCCAGCCTTATGGTGTCCTTGAAGAGCCATTGAACCCACTTGCTCTGGCAATTTCGCAGGACTGCAGTTTCGTAGCCAGAGGTTTTGCAGGAGATCCAGGTTATCTGAAAGAGCTTATGAAGGCTGCCATATCACACAAAGGTTTTTCCCTTCTTGATATCCTTCAGCCCTGTGTTACCTTTAACAAGATAAACACTTTCAGGTGGTACCGAGACAGGGTCTATAGACTCGAAGAAGAATATGACCCATATAACCGCTTAAAAGCTTTCGAAAGGTCTCTGGAATGGGGAGATAAGATTCCTAACGGCATTTTCTATAAAAGTGAAAGAGAGACGCTTGAAGAAGGAATGCCGACGATTCAGGAAGAACCTCTTGTAAGGCAAAAGTTCTCTATCGAGGACGTAAAGCACGAAATTGATAAATTTTATTAATCAATTGGCTTTCTGTTCGGTGCATGTTTAGAAAAAGGGATATTTTCAAGCTGGTTCCAGTCAGGAATAGTCCAGGAAAAGAATAGCGGCAAAGGAAGGACACAAATACCCAGAGAGCCGCTTCTTTTCCTGGAAGCTTGTATAACGAGCACGATCAGGATTAAGACATATGCGCGGTCAGGACTGAGACACGAGCATGATCAGGACTCAGACATGAGCATGATCAGAGTTGAGATTATGTGCACATTTTTCTCAGGAAAACTGTGTACACCTGACCAAAACATTTGCTCTCTTAGCCGCAGTCTGGTTTGTAAGGAACCGGGTAGAAGTAATGGGCTTAGAGTTTATAAGTACAGTTTTGACCTCAAATAGTTTTGACCTCAAATATCTTTTCATTTTTAGGTAATCATTAAGGCTCTGTAGAATCTCCTATCAATTTTTGGCTTTGGTAATTAACTATAGTTATATATTATGAGAACCTATATTTCTATATGAACTGCCCAAGGTGTAATAGTTCCACTCACAAAAAGAATGGCATAG
>JGI20225J14565_1000274_pt1 | contig 11990 bp, 11 predicted proteins | sample BioMet4_FD_14565 | JGI IMG/M metagenome (IMG submission 14565) | reverse complement strand
CATGACGGATATTGTGGAAGGACTACCGCAAGGAAAAGCTCTCGACCTTATACAGGCAGGGGCAATAAAAGGTTATGATACGTCAATAATTGGGACCAATGATTATGCAGATATCGTAGACTCTGATCTTGTAATAATTACAGCAGGGATTGCAAGAAAACCCGGAATGACTCGGGAAGATCTGATTAAAATAAATTCTAAAATAATAGCAGAGGTTTCCAGAAATATTGCAAAATATGCTCCGGAATCCATAGTAATTAATGTCACAAATCCGCTTGACATTATAACGTACATAGCTATGAAATTAACAGGATTTGAGACAAAGAAAGTATTCGGAATGAGCGGAGTTCTGGATTCGGGACGTTTTGCAAGCTTTATTGCAGAAGAACTGAAGTGTTCGAAAAAAGATGTGCAGGCAATGGTTATAGGTGGTCATGGAGATCTGATGGTGCCTCTTCCTCAATATACAACAGTATCAGGAGTTCCACTCACGGACCTGCTTCCAGGGGATAGAATTGCCAGGCTGGTAGAGAGGACAGTAAACGGAGGGGCCGAGATCGTGGAGCTCCTTAAACAGGGCAGTGCTTTTTATGCCCCTTCAGCAGCTATTGTCTCAATGGCGGAAGCCGTGATTAAAAATTCAAAGAGAATTCTGCCTGCTTCAGCTTACCTTGAAGGACAGTACGGACAGAAAGGTATTTACTTCGGTGTACCCGTAAAGCTTGGGGCATCCGGAGTAGAAGAAATCCTTGAACTCAAGCTCGATGAAAGCCAGTACGATACCCTCCGAAAATCATCAGAAACTATTCGAAACGTGATTTCACAGCTAGAAGTGTAAAGAAATAAACTGGAAAAGAGATAAACTGAGATTCAAAGAGAATTAAATTAGAATAAAAAGAAAGATTATATAAAAGACTAAGAGTTCTGATCACAGGTAATTCAGAATTTACCTGTGAGCCAGAAAATTCTCAAAAAGGTATCTTCTTATCTGGACAATTACAGGAAAAAGATAAATAAGCTGTAGCCTTTGAACAAACAAGAGTGAAAGCAGCTTAATATGTTTAGAACTCTTTCTTCTAAATTCAAACATCGGACAAAGAATTTAACAAAACGAGGTCACTTTTATCTCTCCAGTTGAAATAAGAGAATTTATTATAATAATGACTGAGATTCCATTATACCTGAAAATGCGAGATAAAACTGGCGATGATATAAGTTGGCAAAACTGTAAGATATATAAGTATGTTTTTCATATAAGATTAGGAGAAAGATTTAAATTAATTTACAAAGCAGGGATATAATGCGCGCAGAACTTACATCACTTTTTGGTTTAAACGTATACACAAACGCTGGTGTGTATGTAGGGAAGTTGCAGGATCTCGTAATTGATATAGAAGATCAGAAAATTACCGGGCTTGCTATTTCGGATATTAATAGGGAACTTTTTGACCTGACTACCAGGGGCGTAATTATTCCTTACCGATGGGTTATAACGGCAGCAGATATTATAATAGTGAGAGATGTTATCCAGAGATACAAAAAGCGAAAAGAAGATTAAGTTAATCTGAAAAGTACATGAAAGACCGGGAAATTTATGCTGAGATGCGCTGTATCCCTCCGGTGGTTGTGCGCGCGGACGGCAGGAATTTTAAAAACACACTTAGGGACCTGGGCTTTGGAAAACCCTATGATCAAACTTTCGCCAGGGCAATGGCGGATACTGCTGAACTTTTTATTAAGAAAAGTGGATTAAGCCCTCTCTTTGCTTACACTTTTTCAGATGAAGTTAGTTTTCTATTTATGGAACTTCCCTTTGAGGGAAGAATAGAAAAAATTGACTCTGTCACGGCAAGCTTTCTGGGTAGTGCACTTACGATAAATTTGCAGCTTGAAAAACCTGTGGCTTTTGATTCTAGAATAGTAGTTCTTCAAAAAGAGGAGATTCCTGCGTATTTTCACTGGAGGCAACTTGAAGCCTGGCGCAATTTTGTGGCAGCCTGGGGATATTATACGTTGAGGGATGAAGGAATAAGTAAGGTTGAGGCTTCGAAATGTCTCAGAGGAAAAAAAGAATGGGAAATCCATGAAATGCTTTTTGAGAGAGGAATCAATCTTGCAACGCTTCCTGCATGGCAGAGGAGAGGAGTTATTATTTCAAAAGAAGAATACGAGATCTCTGGCTTTAATCCTGTACTTGACAAAGAGACAAAATCTCTGCGTAGAAGGGTCATTCAAAACTGGGAAATCCCAAATTTTAAATCCGAAGAAGGTATGGCGTTTTTACAGAAACTTATTAATAGGAATTAAGGTTTTGAGAATAAGAAAATAAAAGGAATGTAGAGGCAATGGACAGACTCGAACTTATAAAAAGAAATGTTCAGGAAATCGTAACTGAAGGAGAACTTGAAGAGCTTCTTAACAACAAAAAAGCTCCACGTGCCTACGTCGGATACGAACCTAGTGGAAAAATCCATATGGGACACGTTCTTACAGTAAATAAACTAATTGATCTCCAAAAAGCCGGATTCGAAATTACTGTCCTGCTTGCGGACGTGCACGCTTATCTCAATCGGAAAGGTACGCTCGAAGAAGTCCGAAAGATTGCAGACTATAACAAGCGCTGCTTTATTGCCCTCGGGCTTGACAAAGAAAAAACTAATTTCGTTTATGGGTCTGACTATCAGCTTGGAGCAGAGTACATGCTAAATGTTCTCAAACTTTCAAGGTCAGTGACTCTGAACAGGGCTCGCAGGAGCATGGATGAAGTCGGGCGTGCTATGGATGACCCAACCGTTTCTCAGATGGTATATCCACTGATGCAGGCTATTGATATCGCTATGCTCGGAGTTGATATCGCAGTTGGAGGTATTGACCAGAGAAAAATCCATATGCTTGCCCGTGAAAACCTAAAGAATCTCGGATTCGAAACCCCAATTTGTATTCATACCCCAATTCTCCTGGGATTGGATGGAACCAAGATGGCTTCATCAAAGGAGAATTTTATTTCGGTGGATGACACTGAAGAAGAGATCTACAGAAAGTTTAAGAAAGCCTACTGCAAGATAGGAGACACGGAAGAAAACCCAATTCTCGCTCTTTTCCGCTACCATATATTTCCCAGATACGAAACTGTTGTCATAGAGAGACCTGAGAAATTCGGTGGAAATATAACATATATGAGTTACGAAGAAATGGAAAATGCCTTTGTAGCAGAAAGTGTTCATCCAATGGATCTGAAAAATTCAGCCGCAAAGTATATAAATGAGATTCTGAACCCTGTCAGAAAAGTTCTGCTTTAAATTATGAGATGGCCGGGCTCTTCTCGGCCACTTCAGAGAAAAATATAAGTATAGAACCTCTATCCAAAGTATAAGATATAGGTTCATGTAAAACTCGTTGCTTAAAAGAAGGGACTTATTTTAGAAATAGAGAAAGCCTCTAGATAAAACGTTATATAGCTATAGATCATAGAATATTTGAAGGGTCGTCTAGCTATTCAGGGTGCTTTTATGAAATATATTTACCAGGACTCTAGGGAACTGCCTGTACAGCGTGATTTCATTGAGGATCTGAGAACTTTTTTAGATATAACTTCCCGAGTAATCCCTCTGGAAAACTCAATAATAGAGATAAAGTGCAAGCAGAAAGAAGCGCTTCATGAACTGAAGAGTAGAATAGAAGGAATGAATTATTTTGAAGAGAAGCTTGAGACTTTACTCAGAAAATTAGTAAATGAAGTTGATATAGAGGACATTATACCCTGTACTAACGCAATCCTGCAAACTTGCAGTGAGAATCTCGGGAAAAAAAGAGAAATCCTCAAAGCCGAGTATACAAAAATAGAAAATGGAACTCCTGAGAAATATAAAAAAATAGAAGAAGAAATACTTGAAGTTCTTAGCAGGTTTTTAATCACAGGAGTTTACGGAGCTGAAAAGAGATTCGAACTTTCCAGCAATACAAATGGCATTTCAGGAGAAATGGAAGGTTGGGTCTCGGGTTTACAGTATCATTACACGCTTACTTTTACAGAAGAGACTCTGACAGTCGAAAAACTACTTGAAAGCTTAAGCCTGCCAGGATGGGCTCGGGCAGGCATCCTGAGAAAAGAAGAAAAAATAAAAATGCAGAACCTTTCCGAATTTTTTGTAACTTTTCTGGAGTATGACACTCAGAAAAACGTACGCATAGCCCTGGAAAACAAAAAAGCAAACCGGAAATTCAGGATTGAAGGCGGAGATCACAGGTATTTTGTATATGAAGACGATAAGGAAATCACCTCGGATAAAGAGCTTGGGGATTTCATTGATATGGAAAACCTGGCAAGAATTCCTGAAAAAGTTCAGGCTTATTTCAGGGCAAATATCCGCACTTATAACCTTTCAAAAATCCTCCTTGACGAAGAGGATGCCATTTCCACCAATCAGATCTTCGATTGCCTGAAAGTTATTGCAGAGCAGTATGGGGTAATCGTTCAGGAATGCCTGGCGAAAGGACACAATAAAGAAGAGATAACCATCAAAATGGAAGAAGCTGATGGAACACGAACTGAGAAATACATAACAAAGGCCGAAATCTACACCCAACTGGCAGAGGTCGGAAGTGAAGGTATTGAGATTGCTGGAATACTTGGTGTTGATAGCAGAACTCAAATAAAAGACAAAAAATATCTGATTGTCTAGCCTTTTCTTGCACTTTATATTTAGAGATTTAACGATAAGGCGGGAAGCTCCCTTCCTCGACAGATCTGATAAATCCAATCTGGCAGGTGGGGGATGAAAACCGTCAACCTTCCAATCTTCTACTGTTATTGAATCTGGAAACTTATTGTATTTTGAAGTCTAATAGATATTGTTACATTGCCGCCCCAACCTGATGCGAGAACCAAGCTAAGGTGGACAAACAGAATGTGGCAACTCCTGAAGGGATCGGGAACAAGGTGGGGAAAGCCGCAAGCTGAAAGGTATCTCAAGTATATCAGTCCTATTTATCATGCTCATATCTCTTTGTCACCTGCGGAATGCGGGGAAAGGCCTAGGAATGTTGCCAATAGGTAGGGGAATGAACTAAGAAGCGCCTACCTCAAAACTCTGAGCTATGCGAAGGGTTTAGGGAGGGATAATTCACGTATTATTATAAGATTCAGGTAAAATTTTAAAATTGTAATATGATAATTTTTATTTTATTGATTTTAGGTATTATGCATACTACTTTTTAATATTTTTGAAATGGATTTTCCAATTATTTTTACTACTTTTATTACTTTTACACTGTAATTTTTAACATTTCTGGATCGTTTGTTCAAACAGAGTTAAAAATATCTTAAAGAAATATGAATGTTAATATATAATAATTAGCTCATAAATACTGAATATACGAACTATAAATAAAAATCTATACATGAAAAAAAATAGAAATCTAATTATAGGGAACTGACATAGGGATAGAACATAGAGATTTTTGCCTGAATTATAAATTGTAATATATAAGGAACAATTAGATTAAATTTTGTTTATATTTATATAGCAATTTTAGACTCTGGTCCAAAATCTAGTGATTTTTGGACTGAAACACTGAATTTGTAGGAGAAAAATGTTCTTCAATCAAATTCATTATTCGTTATCTAAAGAATTCAATCAGGAAGATATGTTCAAAGGATTGTAACCGATTTAGAAAATGTAGTGATTTTTAATTTTACGTTTATCACTAAATTTTGGAACTGAGTCAATTTTAGGGAAAAAATATAGGCTCTTCGTCATTCCCTATGGATAAGATGATTTTCAATTCAAGACCGCATTGGTTTTTATGAGGACATCATGAGATATCCACACAAAACAACGAAGGGCCAAAATATATATTAAAATGCTTTAACTTTAAGTATAAATATTGAAAGTTTAGACAATAAGGAATTTATGTGGAGTAAAAATGTCCTTGCTTCGACTAACATTATATTGAGACACTCACTGAAAATTAATGATTATGAAGTTTATTTATATAAACTGTACGATTACAAATCAATAAGCTACTGACGTACCGGAAATTTCGGTTTACGGATGTAGGGGTGGAGGCCTATGAAAGCCGATTTTGTTAGTTCTGTAATTTCTGTATTATTAATAATGCTGATAATTTCTGGTATGATTCCAGGCATGGCATCTGCTGCAGATAAAAATAACACAGACCCTATAGATTCAACCAGTGATCTGAGAATAGAGAGTATTTCGTGTAGTCCAGAGAATCCAGAACCCGGAGAAGCTGCAACCATTGAAATAGCAGTACTAAACCAGGGAACTGCAGTCTCAGAGCAAACAAAGGCAGTGTGCAAAATAGGGGATAAAGATCCGATAGATGTGCCAATACTAGAGATAAAGCCGGGAGAAACCTTATTAGTTTCATTTGACTGGACTCCGGAAGAAGAGGGAACAGTGAAGATAAAAGCAACGCTGGGAGATAGCAAAAAAACAGTAGAAGTCGTAGTGGCAAAAGAAAAATCTGCAGATCTCACAATAGAAAGCCTCTCGGTGGACCCTGAAAATCCGGAGCCTGATAGCGAGGTAACCGTTAATGCATTAGTCAAGAATACTGGAACTGAAGTCTCTGAGGCGACCAAATTAACGTACGAAATAGGGGAAGCAGACCCAAAAACGGTAAAAGTACCGGAAATAGATCCAGAAGATAGCTCGTTAGTCTCATTTACCTGGACTCCGAAAGAAGAGGGTACAGTGGAGATAAAAGCAGCAGTGGGAGATACCGAAAAAACGATTAAAGTAGTAGTGGAAAAAGAAAAATCTTCGGATCTCACAATAGAAAGTCTCTCCATTGACCCTGAAAATCCAAAAACTGATAGTGAAGTCACTGTTAAAGCATTAGTCAAGAACACTGGAACTAAAACATCAGAGACAACGAATATAATATATACAATTGGTGAAACTAAGGAAAAAGAAGAAGTCCCTGCGATAGAGGCTGGGTCGGAAAAATCAATTTCTCACAAGTGGACAACTTCTGACGAGGAAGGAACTGTAACAATAAAGGCATCTTTAGAAAACGTAGAGGACAGTGAGAAAGAAATTTCTGTGAAAATAGCAAAAGAGTCGCTCCCAGATCTGGTAGTTGAAGATATATATTCAGAGTCATCGGCCCAAAATGAAGCCGGGAAACCTATGGACTTTACCCTGAAAATAAAGAATGTGGGAGAGGCAACTGCCAATAGTAGTACTGCAAAATATAGTTTTAACGGAGATTCAGAAGGAGAGATTTCTATCCCTGAACTTTCAGCAGGGACACGTACAAGTGCAGAATTTTCGTATACCCCTGGAAATGAAGAAAACGTCAGTGTAACAGTGATCGCAGATTCCGAGAAGACCGTTAGTGAAAGTAATGAAGATAATAATAAAATGTCAAAAACCATAAATATAAAAAGTGAGCTTCCGGACCTGAAAATAGAATCGATTTCTCTGAGTCCTGAAGAACCTCATCCCGGAGAAAATATAACCTTTACGGCAACAGTGAAAAATAGTGGTTCTGCAGCTGCTGGGAAAAGCGAAATTAAGTATGATATTAATGGAAACAATGAAAGTTATACGGGAGTTACATCGATACCCGCTCTTGCAGCAGGTGATACCGGAACAGGCACTTTTTTCTGGACTCCTGGAAACGAAGGGCAAATCGAAGTGAAAGCAACTGCGGATTCAGGAAGCGTTGTATCTGAAAGCGATGAAACCAATAATGAGTTCACAAAAACCGCAACCGTATATAAAGAAACAGTTTCAAGCGATGACGGAGGAAATGAGAGTTCAGGGTCTTCAGACAGCGATTCAGAAAGTGATAGTTCAGGGTCTTCAGACAGCAACTCAGGAAGTAAGAGTTCAGGATCCTCCAGCAGCAGTTCAGGAGGCGTCAGTCTTTCTAAAGAACCAGTAAGCAATGTAGAGGCAAAGGAGCTTGCCACCGGGAACGTGCAAAGTGGTTATCATATCAAGTTCGATTTTCTGGAAGGTGCTACATGCATTACATCTATCGAATTTGACCCAATAAAGACATTAAAGAAGACAATTACAACTGTAGAAATGCTCAAAGATAAATCTGTTTTTGTCTCAGGAGTCCCTTCTGGTAAGATATATAAATATGTGAATATATGGGTAGGAAATTATGGAGCAGGAGTCGCCAATTATTGTGAAAATGGGGTTATAGAGTTCAAAGTTGAAAAATCATGGCTTGAAGAGAATAATATTAGTCAGTCCCAGGTAATTCTTCAATGGTATAATAAAGACTGGGAAACACTAGATACTGAAAAAGTTAAAGAGGATACAAATTACGTTTATTTTAAATCGAAAACGCCTGGCTTCTCCTGCTTTGCAATAACCAGTTATTCCACAGATAGGAAACAGGTATCGGGAAGCAGTGGACTAGCAGAAGAAGAAGTGTTGAGAAACTGGAACGGTGAAACAAACACGAGTACCCTCAATAGAAGTGCAGAAACGGATGGCACAATTAAAAATCCTATGGGGAAAGCCAAAATACTTATGGCAATTTCTCTGCCTCTGTTCTTAATTTTTGTAGAGTACTTTGTGATGAAGAAAAAGATTTGAAAAACTTTTTCTTCAGAATTTTATTTTTATTAAACCTCATTTTCTTATGAAAAACTTAAACATTAGTAAAACATTTTTCATGTTTTATGCATGTGCCAAAGGCTCATGAGGATCTAGATAAAACGCGTATAAAATTCTTTGAATAACAGGCACAAAGAAACGAAAGTGCTTGAAAGCGCTCTAATGCCAGAGCAGCGAAAAGCAAGTTTTTGGCTTGAGAATAGAAACTCTCCAGCATCTTACTCAATTCATATACTTACCCAAAATATTATACTCAAAATTATTATGTTTTTTCTTTCTAAGTTTCCACAAGTGATATTCTTCAGGATTAGAGATGTTTATTGCCTAATGAACCTTATTTTGCAGACGTTATTCATAAACTATCTATTCTCGAAGTTCACTTTATAAGCAAGTCCCTACTGTCAAACTTCCCCCTTTTCAGCCAAAAAAGCCCCAATTACCGAGCCAATTATACCTATCAAAGCGGTATGAGCTACGATGACAATGGTAATTATAAATGCGGAGGCCGCTACAAGTCCCCCAAGAACAGGAACATCTCTGAGTATCGATCCAAGAAATCCCCCAAGAAGAAAACCCGGAATAATCATGAAAACGGTCATTAGAACTCCGGTCTTAAGCCCTCCTCCAGAACCTCCGTCTGCATAATAGCCTCCTAAAAGACCGCCCAAGAAAGGGGCTATGGAATTTACTAATGGAATAAAATAGAAGACAAAAGTACAAACCATACCTATGAATGCTCCACCCAAAACTCTAGCTATTATCTCACCTCCACAGTAAAGAAAGTACAAATCGTAGTTATTATAATAAAATTGATTTAATTATTCATAAATATATAGCCAGAAATTCAAAATTATTTCTTTGTGCATGTTATTTGAAGAATTTCATGTGCGTTTTTTAGAGAAAAGCAAGTCCTTTCCAGATTCTCTGTACTTACTACCAAAATTAAGAACAAAATCCAAATAGTCATTTTTAATCTTGAGCCCCAGCAGTAAGAAAGCAAGTAGGAAAGAAATACTGTTTGCAGCGATCAGAGCGGAATCATTTACCAGGATACCGTGAAGCATCCAGAGAAGCATACCTGAAGTAGAGCAAATTAGCATCATAAGAGATACATCTTTTGTAGACTTCGTAGTCAAGGCTCTTAGAAGCTGTGGAGCAAAAGCTACAGTTGTCAGTGCACCTGCAATATAACCGATCATTGGACTTCACTTCCAGAGTTTCGCTAAGGGGTCACAGAATATAAAAAAATTTCTGGGAGTTGCGATGTAATCGCAACAGCACGACACCCTTTTCATCAGAGTTGAGGCTCTGCAGCCCTGTTTTCGTCTCGGGATGACAGAGCCCTTTCGCTTAGCTTAAGAGGGTTAAGACTCCCGGTTCAATCAATTAAGGAACGGTTACTTAAATAATTTTTTTATTTACATATAGAATTTGCGGAAGAAACAGAACCCTGATATAAGCGTATCCCCTAAAACTCTACTGGGATATGGTTATGACGGAAGACTGCCTTTTTTGTAGAATAATAGAGGGAAAAGTTCCTTCAGAGAAGGTATATGAAGATGCTGCCGTTTTTGCATTTCTTGATGTTTTTCCGGCAAGCGAAGGGCATACACTGGTAGCTCCTAAAAAGCACTTCAGCAGGTTTACGGATATGGATGCGGAAAGTGTTGCTTCGCTTTTTGAGGCTGCAAGGAAGATTACGGATGCAGTCGAAAAGGCATTTTCGGCAGAGGGATCAAACATCGGAATCAATGATGGAAAAGTCGCCGGACAGGAGGTTCCCCATGTACACGTACACGTTATTCCCAGGAGAAAAGGAGACGGCGGGAGAGGGATAAAATCAGTAGTATGGACCGAGCCTGATACTGCCAATTTGAAAGAAGTTGCGGAAAAAATCAGGAGAGCTCTTTGAAAAGAAAGACGGATCACAACAAGAGAAGTAATCCCCAGACAGAATATTTCCCAGATAGAGTTTTCAATACGAAACGATAATATATTTTTCGAGAATATATTTTTTAAAATATAATAATATAAGGAAAGACAGCAAGCAGAACTGTTGTTAGAATCCTTCTGTTTCTCTTACTTTGGGGGGGTAAGAATAATGGCAGAAATGGAAATCGATGTTAGAGGGCAGACTTGCCCGGTTCCGCTGGTAGAGTGCAGAAAAGCCTTAAAGAAAGCCGCTCCAGGGGACCTTGTTATTGTGAAAGGGACACATCCGGCGTCAAAAAAGGAAATTCCTATGGCCTGCGAAGCAATGGGGCTTAAAGTGCTGGAGATTGAAGATAAGGAAGGAGGCAAAGAGTGGGAGATAAAGATCCGGAGATAAGCCGGAAGAGGAATGAAAATGGGGGAAAAGACTGTCATTATCCTGCATAGTGGCGATATGGATAAGGTATACAGCGCACTTATAATTGCAAACGGAGCACTGGCAATGGGTATGGAAGCCTCCATATACTTTACCTTCTGGGGGCTAATGCGCTTGAAGAAAGGAGAGCTTGATAAGGGGCCACTCTCCAAGATGAATATGCTGGGGCTTGGCAGGCAGATGATTAAACAAAGAATGAATAAAGCCAATGTTGCTTCACTTGAAAGACTGATGAATGATTTCAAGGAGCTTGGCGGAAAAATAATCGCCTGCGAGATGACCATGGAAATTATGGGCTTGAGTAAAGAGGAGCTTCGAACGGAATGGATAGATGAATGGGGAGCTGTAGGTTCGTATATTCATGAAGCACGGGATGCAAACGTAACTCTCTTTATTTGAAACTCTAATAAGTTGTAGAATTTGAGTTTAGAGTTTAAATTGCCACGATAATGCGAATTTGTCCGTGATTTGACCGATTTAGATGTATCATATTCAGCTAATCACTATCCAGAAAAAAATTACTATCAAGGGGGTTATTGCCCCGGGAATTTATTGGATTAAAAGCCCAGGAACTTACTGGAAAATCTGAGATTTAACTGTAAAATCCAAAATTTGGTTATTTTAATGGGGGGAGAATAAATATTTGAGAATGTAAAATATCTTGACAATGCCGCATGCACGCGATTGGATGAGCGGGTACTCGAAGTAATGAAACCTTATTTTTTTGACACCTATGCAGTTGCAACATCGGAATTTGGCTATTCTATGGGTATTGATGCAAAAGAAGCACTCGAAAGGTCCCGCGAAAGCATAGCTTCAAAGCTCGATACAAACTCGGAAGAGCTGATCTTCACTTCAGGGTCCACGGAGTCAAGCAACACAGCGCTTAAAGGTGTTGCCCTGGCTCTTAAAGAAAAGAAAGGAAAACATGTTGTTGTCTCGAAGATAGAAGATTTTCCTGTGCTGAATACAGCAAAAGCTCTCGAAAGACAGGGGTTTAGTGCTACTTTCCTGGA
>JGI20225J14565_1000261_pt1 | contig 12274 bp, 10 predicted proteins | sample BioMet4_FD_14565 | JGI IMG/M metagenome (IMG submission 14565) | reverse complement strand
AAACGCGATTTCTGTGGCATTTTGTTTATTTTTTTATTTTAAAGCAAAGATATATATATTTTTCTATCTTTGTATAATTAATCTTATAAGTGTGAGTTGTTAAGTTTACAGGATTGTTTAGCCGGTAAAATGGAATTTCATGGTATCAATAATAACAGTAAATTATAACGGGTGGAAGGATACTTGTGAGCTAATTGCCTCTTTGAAGAAGTATGAAAGATATCCTTACGAGGTAATAGTTGTGGATAATGCCTCGGCGGGCGATGATGTCCAAGAAATACGTGTAAGATATCCTGATGTCAATGTGATATGCAATGATCAAAATTTAGGCTTTGCCGGAGGCAATAATCTCGGCTATCAATATGCTAAAGGCGATTATCTGCTTTTTCTTAATAATGACATCATCGTTAAATCGTCTATTTTGGAACCGATGGTGCGGAGATTGCAGAATCCGGCTATAGGAGGAGTATCTCCTATGATTCGCTTTTCATATCCCCCTTATGATGTACAATATTACGGCCATCAAAAAATGACTCCTATAACGCTGAAGCATTCCACTCCGGCTTATGATGTGTCGCATCCTGAAAAATATCTGAAAGATAGAGAAGTGGAGGTGATGCATGGTGCTGCCATGATGGTAAGAAGAGATGTCATTGAAAAGGTCGGACTAATGAGTGAATCTTATTTCCTTTTCTATGAAGAGTTCGATTGGAGTTATCGCATCTTAAAAAATCAATATAAGATATGGTATGAGCCAGCCTCGTTGGTATTTCATAAAGAGGGACAATCCATAGGTAAAGTTACTCCAATGCGGGGGTACTATTTAAGTCGCGGACGTGTGCTCTTTGCCCGACGGAATCTGGATGGTTTCAATAAATTCTTATCATGCACCTACCTTATAGCAATTGTAATGATACGCAATGTATTGGATTATGCCAGACAAGGTAGGTGGGATATGCTTAAAGCTGTATTTTCAGGTTCCATTAACGGGCTATTTGCGCGAAAAGAAAAAAAATAATCACTAAATGAGATAAAAGATGATACCGAAAGTAATTCATTATTGTTGGTTTAATGACACCCCCATACCACCGAGTTTGCGTGTATGTATGAATTCATGGAAAAAAGTGTTACCGGATTATCAATGGCGGTTATGGGATCTGAATGCTTTTGATTTAAACTCTCTCTCTTGGACGAAAGAAGCATACGAGGCCAATGCGTTGGCTTTTGTTGCTGACTATGTACGGTTGTATGCGTTGTATACCGAAGGTGGTATTTACATGGATACCGATGTTTTAGTGAAGAAATCTTTCGATCCTTTTTTGTCTTACGGTTTTTTCACTGCCATTGAATATCATCCGGAGATGATTGAAGCAGATGAGCAAGCTGATAAACGGCTGGAATCGGATGGGACAAACCGGTTCCCCGGTACGAGAGTACCCGGGTTGGGATTGTTGTCTGCTATATTGGGTTCTGAAAAAGGCCATCCTTTTATGGCGGAAGCTATGAAGTTTTATGAAGACCGTCATTTCATTCAGAAAGATGGAAGTTGGTATACTAAAGAAATCGCCCCTGATGTCTTGGCATTAGCTGCCGAAAAATTCGGCTTAAAGTATAATCGATTTATAGAGCAAGTACTAGATGAACGTATTCTGATCATGCCTTCACGTATGCTTGGGGCAGCTTATGTCCAGGTTACTGAAGATACTGTAGCTGTGCATCTGAGCAAAGGAAGCTGGCGGAAGCGGAATTGGCTAAAAAGTATCCTGACGAAAGTAAACTTCTATCGAAAGATATTTAAAGCAAAATAAGATATCTATTTTACATTTTACCATTTTTCTTTCTTTACGTCGAAGCAAGGGCATTGCTTTGTCCATTCCATAGGCTCTATTTCGCCGTCACCGTTGAGGTCGGGGCTGAGGTCGCGATGACCGACTACTCTGGCTCCCGGATAATCGGATAGCAGTACCCGGACAAGCACTCGCAACGAATGGCGTTGCCATGCGTTTTTCGCGAAGTTCGGCTTCATCGGGCACATACACTTTCCAGTTGCAATGATGACAGAAACAGAGTCCCGTATCGATATTGACGGACAGCGATTTATCCCCTTTGTGATGTCGTGTTTCGTTGCAGTTGGGGCAGATTGTTTTTACTTGGCCACTAATACGGCCGTGAACATCGATGTGATATGAGTTGAAATTTCTCATGAAAACGCGGATTATACCCGTTGTATATTGAGGTGATTTGCTGTTCCGGTAAACCCAGCGTTTCACGGATGCAGTTACATTCAAACTGCGATACGGTAACAATCTTCTTGCAGTTTTTCAAAATACGTGGTACTATAAATTTACGGTAATAACGTCCCATTTCTTGATAGAGGGACATGCTGCGTCCTACTTTACGCTCCATGTATATGATATCATGCAAGGTGAGCACCAAAGGTGTCGGACAGTTTATAGGGGCTGTGTTGGATGTGCAATGGAGTAGGTCTATTCCCAAACGTTTTACAGCCAGTGGTAATGCTATTTGCTCCCATAGAGGATAAGAAGGGCAATTCACTTCTACGATAGAGAGATTGGGACTCTCTTCCAAACAATGGCAATCTTGTCCGGGCGCAGTAATGACAAAATATTCGTTACCGTCATTCAACTTTTCCAAATGACGGATCAATTCTAAAGCAAAGAAATCCATCCCGTGTTTGTTAGGACGGAAAATTCGTTGGGCTTCAATGGCTATCCTCATGATTATTTTTTATTTTCTCCTTTTTTTTGTTTTCTGCTCTTTACCCGCCTTCTCTTTTGTTCTTCTATTTCTGGCAAATAAGTTCTTAAAATGGCTAATCCCGGAGGCGAAAACTAATATGGGAAGAGCCCAAAATGCATGTCGAAACTGTTTACTTATCTCACCTTCGGGGAGAGCCATCAAGAAGGCAAAGACGGTTGCAATAATCAGACCATACCATTTAAAGGATAACTGCCAGTCGAGCGCAGTGAGAATGATTGTGAAACCTATCAGATAAGCGAGTAGGAATAAGCGTGAAGGCAGTATCCACTGGAAGAGTTTATTTGCATAATCCCATTCACCCTTTAATACTGCGATTGGCAAGTGACGTAAGCCGAAAAACGTACTGCTTTTTTGTGTGTTTACCCAACCGACGCGTTCGTCTTCGTAGCTATTGGCACTTTCCACTTTCTTACTGTAACATACTACTTCTTCAAGATATTCTATATAAATATTTTCTTTAAGAAAAGCTGCTTCAATGGCTTTACTCAAATCTTGTCCTTTTAGTGTAGGGCAGATGCGGTGGAATGTACTGAAGTCGAAGGCCATGGCTGATCCTATTAAAGCCGATGATAGGCCCATTCGGGTATGTCCTTTACGGAATATATTGTTATTGATCTCTTCACTGGTAGCATTAAGAATGGCAATCTTTGTGGTGAGATTTTCTGTCATAGGATGGGCTTGAATAGCGTCACATCCGGCATAATAAGCATCGTTAAACAAGTCAAGAGCTGTAGGCACTATGCGATTGTCCGAATTGAAAAGTATGACCATATCATACTCATCAGGAGCATATCGCTCCATCACTTGCTGAATGGCATATACTTTGGTACATTCTTCTTTATCCGGCACAACAATATTTACAGGCATTTTCAATAAAGTGACGATGTCTTCTTCTGATAATTGTGATGCAGCTATGGCAACAGCATATTTATCGTTGGGATATTGCTGCGTATCTAAAAAATAATCAATAGACTGTATGACCTCTTTTCCATTCCGATATACATTAAAGAGTATTAAAAAGCGATGTTTAATCTTCGCCTTAGGATATGGGTTTTTGTATTTAGCCAACGAAAACAGAGCGCAAACGAATAGATAAATGACCGGAATAGATAATAACAAGAATAACAACGCATCAGTTATCTGCAGCGCATTATTATTTTCATCCATCCACCAATCGGGATTAAATAAAGCAAAAATGTCATTCATATCTTATTGTTTTTTATTTTCAATTAATTCCGGACTCATTTGTCTGTCTATATAAGCTCCATTTAGCACAAAAGCTAGAGCAGCTGCTATGAGAAAATTATTAGGTGGCATACCCATTCCACGTCCAGCATATCCATTAAGCCATATACCAAATACTCCACACAATAAGGCGGAAAGTATTTGCTTCAATTCCCTGTTATGCACTTTAAACATAACAATGTAGCAACATCTCATAAGAACTGTGGCATAAATTGCAATGTATAGTATGAGTCCGATATATCCAGTTTGTATCCATATAGAAACGTAGAATGAATCAGGGGGAATAGTGTCTTCTTTTGTTTCATCACCAATTCTTTGGACTCTAGGAACTCCTTGATTTATTCCAGCTCCCCAAGGGTGATCAAGAATGAATTCTTTAATTATTTTTTGATTTTCCAAGCGGACAGCGAACGATTGATCTTCTGTGGGACGAAAAGCGGTACGCATGCGGCGGATCAATGGATTGTCATTGCCTATATTGGTGAAGGCAAAGAATACAAAGAAAGCCGCCCCCATGACAATTGACGCTATAATCGTCTTAATGTTTCGGCTAATAAGGCAGTAAAGCGCAAGTCCACCTATTGGAATGATAATAGCGCTACGGGTACCAGAAAGTAACATTCCTATGATTCCCATTATGGTAATGGCAAAGTAGAATATACGCAGATATCTGCTATTAGTATGGACAAATAGAATGCCATATACAATAGATACCATACCCATGTTTGCTCCAAAATTACCGGCATCGCTAAATATTGAGAAGTAGCGGATGCCTGTGCTTATAATATGCGTATACCAACTTCCGTTCATAAGCCATTCTGTCTCGGCTGCATCGAACCATCGGAATTTTTGATATAATAATTTTAAGAAAGCCGTTATTGTAAATATACCGATCAAAATAAGTCCTTTTTTTAGAACTTTAGGGTTGTCTGCCAGCAAAGAAGATAAGATATAGAGAACAGGAGTTCCTAGCAACCAATTCCGGACTCCCATAACAACATATTCTTCGCGAGTCGGAGTATTTGCCATAACTACTAAAATGTATAGCATCCAAACGACATAACTTATTGTAAGTATATTGATGGCGTTTGGAAAATGAATGGCGGCTTCTTTCCTCCAGGCATTGAATAGCACGCATAGAAATAAATATACGAGCAGAATGTCTAAAAAAAGACTGATCCCATCATGACGACTATATCTGATCAGTGCAATCAGATAATAAGAAAGAGTTGCATATAATGCATAACCCAGTCGCGGATATCGCATACTGTAAATAAATCCTATAGCTACAATGGGGACTCCTATTATAATGAATGCTATCAGTAATTTTTGGAATACGAGAGCATACGCCAAAGCACACAGTCCGGCTATAAACAAACCGTACGTAAACAGTTTTGGTGAAATATCCCGTTGTTCATATATAGATGCCATTGTTCCTTATTTATTATTTTACGGCTGCTTTTCTAGATGTTAATCCTAGTTGAGACAGTCGGCTGAATAAGCTATGCATTGGTGTCTTGGGGGGTAATTCACCTGTAAATGATTCTACCACTTCACGGTCGGCATTATTGAGATAGAAGAAGAATGGACGATTGCGCAACGCTTCCTTGATCGGTTGAAGGGTAGCATTATCGCTATCACGCCACAACCGACAAGCATTGGCCACCAGTAAATTTACATCTGCCTCTTTTAAAACTTCCAATGGAATAGAATTACGGCTAGCCGCAGGGTATTCCACTAATATGATGTCTGCGTCTTTCTCAGCATCATTTCGTTGCCAGAAATCAGCTAATCGCTTTGCATTTATGTATTCCGGATTTGAGATTTCAAAATCGACTCCGGCTTTTACTACCCGTACACGTATTTCTTCACCCTTCCAATACTCCACAAAATATTTTGTTAAGAAGCTTTTGCCTTCCCCTCTTTCCATACTGATAAGATTGATAATTGTGGGGCGTCCGGTCTGCAGGTAATTATTCAATTGGCGACAACAATATCCTGCTGCAATGCGATTGCACATGCGGAGGAAGCCTCTGAATTTGAGATTGCTGGTTCCGTTGAAAGCTGCAATAACAGGAAGTCCGGTAAGTCTTCTGCTTCGAATAGGATCTCGTAATGTACGGTCGAGTACTTCAACAAATAAAAAGTAACCTGTAATAAACACTAAACTTCCAATAAATGCAATAAGTACATATATAGCCCTCTTTCGCCCGTTGTCTGTTAGAGGGAAGTCCGGGGGAGTGATGGTTTGCAAATTGCTGGTACTCATTTCAATGTTTTTCAATCGTAAATTAGCATTGGCAAGTCCGCTTAACTGGGTACGGTAATTATCTTCTGCTATTCCGATAGCACGCTGCTTACGATTGACTTGGGTACCAATGGGAGACATGTGGCTGTATTGGTCGAATATGTCATTCTGTCGCGCCTGTAAAACCTTCAATTCTGCTTTTGCTTTGGCTTCGCTGACCAAAGCCATTAACCATTCGTCAATCATGTTTTTTATGCCTACACCTTCTTTTGAGAAGTTATATTCATTCAAATTATCCGAAATATGGCTGATATTCTCTTCCGCCTTTTTTAAAGCTCTTTTATCATTGTTTATATTTTGACTCTCACTTCTTGCTTTATCCGAAACAAAGATTTCTTGCTCCATTATATTTTGATTCAAAGAACTGACTTTTTCCAATTCTTTAAGTAAATCGGTATTGTTTCGTATAATCTTAGCACGTATGTCCATCTTGTCTTCAAGCATCTTTCGAAGTGAAGTAGCTCCTTGATAGCTGCGTTCCACTTGTTCCAAGCGATCATCAACTCCGTATCTAGTGCCGGCGAGAGCTTTAGTCTCTTCACCATAGTTGATGACTCTTTCTTGAACGGAATAATTCATCAAGTCGTCTTCTTGTTTATCCAGTTCTATTTTGGCCAATCTTACTTGTTCTTTGAAATAGGCAATTACATCTTGAGTCGCCTGAAAGCGTAGGATTTCGTATGCCTTTATCAATTCGTCAATAAGAATACTTATGGTTTGCTGGGTGATACCCGGATCGGCTGAGGTATAGGTAATATTAAGTATATCACTATTACCGGCGCGTTTTATTTCTATTTGATCCATTGCCGCCGCACTGTAAAATGCACCCGGGCGATTGAATATGGCATAAACAAAGTTTGTAGGACTCACTTTATCGTATGCTTTCAAGTTTGCAATGGTTTTATCCAAGCTTTTTCTGTCAACCAAAGCCAAAACCTCTTTGGGAGTTGCCTGCTTAAGTTGCCGATAATTCTTGGCTAAAATGTATTGATTATCCTTCCAATCTTGTCCGTAGGTGAGGGCGGTAGCCAATAGACGGACAGAGACCTTCTTCAATGTGCCGGGGGATTTGGCAATATTGATAAGGTTGTCGAAAGTACTGTTGATGGCTGCATAATTAATGGTACTTCCATCTAGGGAAGTACTATTAGTGACCCCTGCATATATACTACTTTTTACGGTATAACTGAAAGGAAGAAACTGGGTAAAGTATACAACTAACCCCGTGACAAATAAGCTTCCCCATAACAGCCAATAGCGGATGCGATAGAAAAATTGTGATATGAATCGTGCAATATCCATTAAGTTGTTATTATTTGTCTTTAATAATCTTTACGTTGGTCAACATCTCAAGCAGAATAATAGAGTTGTGCAAGGCTACACGGCTTTGTTCATAAGTTGTCACGGCTCCTGTGCGTCTTGAGCGTTCCACTGCTAAACCAGAAATGTCCAATGTCCCGTTAATAAAATTATATTCCAATATTTTCATTTGGGCATTATATAAAGCGGCTGTTTCAGCTTTGGCTTTGATCGTAGCGAGCTGTTCCGTCACAGAATTGTATGCTTCAAGTACTTTTAGCTTTCTCTCTTCCATTACTTCATCCTGGGTGTATTGGAGTTGCTCAATGTTATAACGGTAATTTTTTAATTTCAAAGGTCGGTTAATGAGATCACCAATTCCTACGTTGACGCTAGCACCTACATTGAATGTATGCTGAGCGCTTGACATTGTCGTCTGATACATAGGTGTATACTCATCACTATTGTTACTTAGAATATTGTATTTACCATAAGAGTAGCCTCCGTTTAGATGGAAATAGTTTAGCCAATTGCGCTTCTCCATGCGATAATCATTTTTGACCTGCTCCACTTGCGAACGGACCTTTTTTACGGTGGCATTTTCTGTAACCGCATCCAAAAAAACGGAAAGAGGAGGAAGTTCCAGTGTGTTTTCTCCTTCCGATAAATCTGGCAAAGCTGTGGTGTTCAACTTGCTTGCCTTCTGCTCTTCAGCTTTAACTTGCTCCAGAGCTTTGACGCGCTCTTCACGCGTCATATTCTGTTGCGCAGAAATGACGAATGGGTTAATCAATAAACTACCCAATATCATGATATACTTGATGTTTTTCCTTGTCATATATTATGCAACATTAAAACTTCAAAAAAGTTCTTAAACGTTCTCTTTTTGAATAAAGGCTGTAAATGTCTTGAAAATAATTTTTATATCCAATAATAATGAAAAATTCTTGGCATATGTGATATCTAATTGTTTACGTTCTTCGGCTGATAACTTACCTGACTCTCCACGCTTCTCAACTTGCCACATCCCTGTGAGCCCTGCCGGAGCCAAAAAACGGTCAATGTAATTGTCACTTGTGAGCTGTTCTGCTTCATAAAGTGGCAGAGGGCGATTGCCAACCACACTCATGTCTCCTTTTAAAATATTGAATAATTGTGGTAATTCGTCAATACTGTATTTACGAATAAATCGTCCCACCCGAGTGACGCGTGGGTCATTTTCTATCTTAATAAAAGCATTTTCATGTTCTCGTGATTTCTTACGAAGGAAATCTTCTTCTTTTATAATGTAATCGTCAGAAACAAACAAGCTGTCATCTTCAATATTCTCACTATCGTCTATCTTGTCGATGGGAAGAGTCTTTACTTCTAATTCATCGTTATCAGATGCGTATTGGTTAAGGGAATTGTATTTCTTAAGCTTCTTATCAGCATTGGCATACATTGATCTGAACTTGAGAAAGCCAAATATCTGATAATTGGAGCCAACCCGCTGTGACTTATATATAATTTTTCCTTCACTCTCTATGCGGATAGCTATAGCAGTCGCAATCAATATTGGCGATAAAAATAAGATGGCAATACTTGAGAATAAAATGTCAAACAAGCGTTTCCATAAGGGCAAATGGAATATTCTGATATCCTTCCGCCGCGTTTCGCTAAATTGCTGAAGCTTGTATGCTTTTCTTCGTTTCATGAATTTAAGCATCTCATGCACACTCTCTTCATCTGCATCAGGAGTAAATGAATTACTAACGCCGGCTTGGAGGTAGAACTTCCGCTCTTTCATAGATAATGTAGTGGTAATAAGAATAATATATACCCGTGGATATAAATTGTGAAGCTCGCTTATATTGGGGTAGTCTATCTCTGATGTTGTTTGTTCGTAGAAGACAACGACATTATATCGTTCGCGGATGCCGTTTATTATTTTGCCGGCTTTGGCAATATTAGGTACAGCAATGAACATTCCTCCGGTAATCTGGCTGAAATGGTCTATTATTGCTCCGTTTGTTCCTATATAGATAAAGTAGAACATCTGTGTAGAGTTTTGTTTAGCCGACTATTTTTTTAATTCTAACTTGCAACTCCTTAGGATTGAAAGGTTTTAATATGTAGTCAGCCGCGCCTTCTTCCAATAAGCGAATGCGTTCGGTAGTACTTTCCTCACTTGACAGAATAATGACAGGAATTGACTTGAGTAATTCGTTGCTTTTCATATAGCGTAGAAAATCATCTCCGGTCATGTGCGGCATTCGGATATCGGTTATGACTAAATCGGGATAATTCCCTGTTTGCAACCATTCGATAGCTTTCAACGGATCTTCTTGATAAACAAGGTCGAACTCTTCATGGAGATACACTGAAAGGACTTTTGCAATGGAGGGTTTGTCGTCAACTAATAATATTTGTTTCATAGCTGTTTATTGTATATGATTAATAGTCTTTATTTTGTTTATTTGTTTTTTTTCAACGGCAGACTTTATCTGCATTCGGATAAAGATACCAGTCTTGATTTACATTCCGATTTTTAGCCCAATTAATGAATAAGGGGTATGCGCCTGCAGCCGGGGTGGATGTAACGGATATATTAATATTCTCTTTGGGATACCGGAAATTTGGAACACATACTGCCCATGTATTATTACCTGCCAAATCGAGATTTTCTTGTTGTACTGTTCCTGCAGCTGTGGCTCCATAGCTCCAGAACTCATATAGATGGACTTCCATTCGTTTTGCCATAGATTTGTAGCTGTAGCAGATAAAGAAATCGAGATTATCTTTTGAAAAGACAGGATCGGTCTTTGTCTGATCTGTTAGTTCGAACTTAAGTTGATAGGTATATGTCTTCTGGTTATTTACACTATTCGTTTGTCCACTTTGGGTATTGATTAATGTACCGTCGCTTACTCCGAAGACTTGATGAGCATTATTAAATAATGGTATAACGATGTTATTATCACCGTTTTCCATGTGTGAAGACGTGTTATAGTTGAAAAAGTTTGGCCTATTGGTACGCGGATTGGTGAGTGTTGTTTCAAACTGCGTAGCATCACCACCCGAAGTAATTGATTTAATGGCAGACTTGCTAATTCCGATTATTCTCAGTCCGGCACCTAAAGTCTTAGTGGCACCTGCTGCTGTTAGTGTTACGTTTAGTATTATATTCTGGATTGCATTTGTTTTTTTATTTCGTATGTAATCGGTAGTGACGTCCAATACGATGTCATTGAAATCATAATCTCCTACCAATGGAAAGTTGTCCTCGAAGACGTAAGTATAGGGTATGGGATTTGTTGTGCTTCCACCACCCGAATTGTTGGGGGTATTCCCACTACCGGTGCAGTCGCCGGCTGGTATTGTGATAGGAGATTCGCCCCATTGTGCCAAAATGCCATCGGAGTTTTTCAGGTATTTAAGGAAAGTATCTTTCTCCCAGCTATTATCAATCTGCACTTGTTTTACTTCATAATAGATATTCCCGCCTTTATACTGAAAACCATTTAAACTGGTAAGCTTATTTATTTTTACCAATGAATTCCCATTTGTAGGTCCTGTAAATGAAGTACCGTAAGAGAAAGAGGTTTCATTTTGAATATTTAATAAGGAATTATTGCCCATGATTATACTTCTGCCGGAATTACCACTGGAACCATAGTTTGCTACGCTGGCCGTGCAATTATCGCCCATGGTTAAATCACCGTTCAATGTTCCGGTTACTTCTAAGTAACAACCGTTTTCTATTTTACTATTAACATAAGTGTCTCCTATGGTGGCATGTCCCATATTTATGAGTTTTCCTCCTACATTAGTGATATTAAGATAATTAATATCGCATGTAGATGAACTGTTATATATTACTCCAACACCATTTATTTGAAGTTCTTTTATTGATAGCTCTCCGGCATTGAAATTCGTTTTTCCTCCTGAATAGTTGCTGATGGCAATTGTTGCATTTGCTCCACTAATACTTGATCCATTATATGTGATGAAGCGGGTTGTTCCAACTAGCAATAAAGTAGAATTAGCCGGAAGTATTATTTTTCCTGTTGCCATGACAATCAAGTCGATTCCAGTTTGTATCGGTGCGGGATCACTTGGAGCCCATGTGCCCTCAATAATTACAGTTCCTGCTGTTCCATATATTCCCCATGTGGTAATATTTCCGGTATAAGTTGTCCCGGCTGGAATTTTATACACATCTCCTGAAAAAAGGGTAGTGCTACTTTGTAAAGTGGCTGCAGTTTGAGCTAATTTTTTACTATCTGTCTCAGTGCGGTCGGGCGTCTGTATCAAAACATTTCCCGAACGGGTAGATGCGGAATTGCGCGTGGAACGTGATTGCGGGGAAATGCCGAATGTTGCTGTAAGAGTATTGTTGTTTATTGATACGAGTTTTACTATACTACGGTTTTGCGGATCTATGCGACAAACATATAAATCGGTTAATGCTGTAGGGCTGTCTATCGTAGAAGTAAATGAGACTTTATCATTAGCAGTGCCTTCGGCCAGTAGCTGGGCTGATGTGTTATCCTCGATAGGGTTGCCATTGTATATCCGAATGGTATAATCCACTCCGGCATCTTCATATACCGAAACGTTTACGTTGATTTTTGATGTCATTTTCCAATCCATATCCGG
>JGI20225J14565_1000256_pt1 | contig 12338 bp, 9 predicted proteins | sample BioMet4_FD_14565 | JGI IMG/M metagenome (IMG submission 14565) | reverse complement strand
CATGGCCTTGAGCATCTCACTCATCTGGCGGTTACTCTCCTCCGCCCCCTGACCCACGGTGTGCATATGATCGTTGACTTCCGCCGCACTGCGGGATTGGAGGAGATCGCAGCGCTGATCTCGCTGATGGTGGCCGCCAGTTCCTCCACGGAGGATGCCTGCTCCGTCGCGCCCTGACTCAGTGCCTGAGCCCCGTAGGAGAACTGAGAGGCGCTGCCGGACACCTGAGTAGCACCATCCAGGATTTGCTTAAATGTCTCATTCAATGAATCCAGAATCCGATCCAAGGATTTCCGGATCTCTGTAAATTCGCCGCGAAAATCTGCCTGCGGCGCCACCTGCAGGTTCCCCTGGGAAATCTCCCGCAGGACGTTTTCAATGTCTTTGATATAGGATTTCAGAGACTCCACCGACTCACAGAACGCTCCGGTGAGGGTTCCGATCTCGTCCTTGCGCTGAGAAACCTTGACCTCGCTGTTCAAATCGCCCTGAGCCAGCAGACGCATCCGTTCCGTCACGCCGCGGATGGGATTGGTCACGCTGGTGACATACCGTCCCACCAGCAGCACGCCCAGTACCATACACACCAAAGAGCAGGCCAGCAGCGCGGCAATGATATACAGCACCGACGCGGTCATCTCCTGAGCGGGTGCCACCGCCCCCACAGACCAGCCGTCGGACGCCATCACCGGGCAGAACGCGACTACCCGTGCTGTAAGAATACTCATCCACGCCAGTCTCTCCGCTTATCATACGGGTATACACTGCAGCAGCACCCGCATAGGCCTGATCTGTTTTGCCATTTTCGATGAAATTCTGCCGTTCATCCACCAGCTGAGCGTTCTTACTGGCGATCATAACGCCGGTAGAGTCGATCATAAAAACATTGCCGCTGTCGCCAACCGTAATATTCAAAATCATATTGCTGAAGTACTGCGCATCCAGCGTCAGAATCACGCAGCCGGTGATGGTCGGTGCCGCCACCAAAAAACGCAGCGAACCATCCTCCATCTGCCGTGTGCTGGTCAGGACCGTCTGTCGGCTTGTCTCCGCCTACACACATGTGTCGCCAAGCAGGTCGCTGTCCGAGAGGAATTCGCTAGTTTTTCTCACCTGCTGATTGCTGATAACGGCCGCGTCGGAAAAGCCATAATTCCCAAGCGAGTTTTTTATCTGTATAAATGCGGACGCCTCCCCGCTTACCAGCGCCGCATTATAGATCCGCGCCATGGACGCGGCATTGGCCTCTATGTTGTCGATTTTACAGGAAACCGCCGTTTCCGCCAACTGGCTCATGGAACTCATGCCCTTGCGGACATTTTCCTTAATGGCATATGTACTGAAAATAATTCCTACCGCCACAGTCAGGACCATGGTAGCAACAAAAATAGGCGTCACCGCTAAAACCATCTGCCTGCGTAACGTCGTCGTTTTTTACCCTCCTGCTCTTGGGGGTACCCTTTCCATCCGAAGTATGGACTTCCTTCTGCTTTTTCATGCGCTTTTTCATGTACTGCTTCCTCCCGCTGGCGAATCTTTATATATGTCGTCGCCAAAGTATGCTGGACATGTGACTTCACAAGTTATCGGCACAAGTGAACAAAAGCTTAAGCAGCTTTTGTTCACTTGTGTAAAAAAGTCATATTCGCTCTGCGACTTCATGCTCAAAAATCCGCCCCGTCTTCCGTCCGCTTCCCTGTTTTCTCCCGGCGGCGGTATTCCTCCCGGAATTTGGCAAGCTCCTCCGCGTCCCGGTCATCCAGTCCGTGAAGGCCGCTAAGTCCCTCCATGTGGTGCGTCAGTTCATGGGACAGCGTCGTCCATAGCTCGTCGGCCCAATCCTCCTCAGTCCAGTCTTCCTTTTTCGCCAGAGCGGCAAAGGAGCCGTAATAGAGATTGATATACTTTCTCAGACAGTCGTCACAGAATTCGCCCATGATATACATTTCGCCGCCGGGAAAGTCGGCGTCCTCCACGGCGTCCTCCAACAGGTTTACTCCACCGTTGAGTCCACGGAACAACGCCTTGGGAAACTGCTCCGCGATGTCGTCCAGCGCGTCCCCCACTTCGTCAAAGGTAAGCATCTTCACGGAAAAACCGCCTCCTGTCCGTCACTTTGCCTGCTTCATAGAGAGGGAAATGCGTTTTTTCTTCTCGTCTACTTCCAGGACAATCACCTTGACCACATCCCCGACGGACACAGCCTCAGAGGGATGCTTGATAAACCGGTCGCACACCTGGGAAACGTGTACCAGTCCGTCCTGATGGACGCCGATATCCACAAACACGCCGAAATCAATGACGTTGCGCACCGTGCCGATGAGGACCATGCCGGGCCGCAGGTCCTTCATGTCCATGACGTCGGTTCGAAGAACCGGCTTTGGCAGCTCGTCCCGGGGGTCCCGGCCCGGCTTTTGCAGCTCCGCCGCCACGTCCAAAAGCGTGGGTACGCCCACGCCGCACTCAGCGGCGGCTTTTTCCTCGCCAAAGGTCTTCAGGCGGTCCGGAAGGCCCTGAAGCTTTCCGAACCTCACGTCGTCCATGGTATAGCCGGTCAGCTCCAGCAGTCTTTCCGCCGCGGCATAGCTCTCCGGGTGGACGGCGGTGTTGTCCAGCACATTTCCGCTCTCCGGCACCCGCAAAAAGCCCGCGCACTGTTCAAAGGCCTTGGGTCCCAGCTTTGGCACCTTTAAAATCTGCTTGCGGGCGGTAAACGCGCCGTTTTCCTCCCGGTATTTGACCACGTTCTTGGCGGTGGTACCGTTCAGCCCCGCCACATAACCCAAAAGGGACGGCGACGCCGTGTTCACGTCCACACCCACGGCGTTAACGCAATCCTCCACCACGCCGCCCAGAGCCTCGTCCAGACGCTTTTGCGGACAGTCATGCTGATACTGCCCCACGCCGATGGCCTTGGGGTCGATCTTCACCAACTCCGCCAGCGGGTCCTGCAGCCGCCGGGCGATGGACACGGCGGAGCGCAGGTTCACGTCGTACTGCGGAAATTCCTCCGCCGCCAGCTTGGATGCCGAATACACCGAGGCTCCGGCCTCGGAGACGATCATATAACTGAGCTTCCGGCCCATAGCCCCAAGCTTTTGAATCAGCTCGACAGCCATTTGTTCCGTCTCCCGGCTGGCGGTGCCGTTGCCGATGGCGATATGCTCCACATCATGGCTCACCGCCATGCCCGCCAGCTTGTTGATGGCCTCGTTTTTCTGCCGCTCGCCATAGGTGGGATACACCACGGCGGTGTCCAGCACCTTGCCGGTCCCATCTACCACCGCCACTTTGCAGCCGTTGCGGTAACCGGGGTCCAAGCCCATGGTGACTTTGCCCTTCACCGGCGGCTGCATCAAAAGCGGTTTCAGGTTCAGAGCGAACTGGCCGATGGCCCCCTCGCTGGCGGTGTCGGTCATCTGATTTCGTATCTCCCGCTCCAGCGAGGGAAACAGCAGCCGGTCCCAGGCGTCGTCCGCCGCAGTCCTCACAAAGGCGTTGGCCGCGGAACCGGGGCGCAGCACCTGACGGCGCAGGGTCACCAGCGCCGCCTCCCGGTCCAGCTCAAGGCTGACCTTCAACTTTCCTTCCCGCTCACCTCGGTTGATCGCAAGAATCTGATGACCCTGCATCCGGGAGACGGACTGGGCAAAATCATAGTACAGGCGGTAAACCGTGTCCTCATCGGTAGCCGCTTCGCTGCGCAGCTTCACCTGCCGCAGCAGAAAGCTCCGCAGATTTTTGCGCACCTCCGCGTCGTCGCTGACGGTCTCCGCCACAATGTCTGACGCACCCGCCAAAGCGTCCTCCGCCGTCTCCACGCCCTTTTCCGCGTCCACATACTTCGCCGCCGCTGCCAGCGGGTCCGGACAGTCCTGCTCCTGGGCGTAAAGCAGCAATGCCAGCGGCTCCAAGCCATTTTCCTTTGCGATGGTGGCCCGTGTCCGGCGCTTTTGCTTATAGGGCCTGTACAGGTCCTCCACCTCCGCCAGCGTCTTCGCCCCGTCAATGGCGGCGGTCAGCTCTTCGGTCATCTTGCCCTGTTCGCATATTGCGGCTTTCACCGTCTCCCGCCGCTCCTCCAGCCCTCGGAGATAGGCAAGCCGTTCGTCCAGCGTCCGAAGGACCGTGTCATCCATGGCCCCGTGGAGCTCCTTGCGGTAGCGGGCGATGAAGGGGATGGTATTCCCCTCGTCGATCAGCCTTACCACGTTTTCCACATACTGCGGATTCTGATTCAGTTCCTCAGCTAAAAGTTGAATGATGGTCTCCATAGAGTTTCCTTTCCTAAATCGATCTCAGGCAGATCACGTCAAATTTGCAGTGCAAAAATGTCTTCCGCGTCCGCCTGTCTCGTCATTCCAATGGGGTAAATATCTCACGCAGTCAAACCCGGTGGTTTTCAATGCGCGTCTCTTCACGTGTATTTCAGAAAATTTACATTAAATTGTATTTTATCACAAATACTGTCTTTTGAAAAGCGCCGACTCTGCTTTTCCGCAAGAAAGCACGGCGGGACGGTTGACTTCCCAACGGGAGCCGGATACAATTATAATATTAGGTTGCCTTAGCCCATCAGGCTGCGGGCCACCGCGGCAATGCAATATCTGCAAAATTGATACCAATCATTAAAAATGAATCCTTTACTTATGCCCGTTTCACCTGTATAATTAGAAAGGTTGCGGGTCTTCATCAGAAGAATCCTCGACCAAGACGAATGAAACTGTTTTTTGGGAGGCTGGCGCTATGGCTAACTGCGCAATTGTAGGCATCAACTGGGGCGACGAGGGCAAGGGCCGAATGGTGGACCTCATCACCGACCACTACGATGTGGTCATCCGCTATCAGGGTGGCGGCAATGCCGGACATACCGTGGTGAACGAGTATGGCAAATTTGCGCTGCATCTGCTGCCCTCGGGTATTTTCCGCAAGGGCGTGGTCAACATTCTGGGCAACGGCGTGGCCGTGGACTGCGAGAGTCTATGGACAGAAATGGAAGATGTCAGGAGCAAGGGCGTATCCATTACTCCTGAAAACCTGAAGATCAGCGACCGGGCCTCCTTACTGCTGCCATGGCACCGTCTGCTGGACGGACTGGAGGAGCAGCGTCTTGCGGACAAGAAATATGGCTCCACCAAACAGGGCATCGCCCCCTTTTACTCCGACAAATTTCAGAAAAAGACTGTGCAGGCCGGCGAATTGCTGTATCCGAGTCATTTTCAAGCACATCTTAAGGACCTTTTGGAGTGGAAGAACCTGACCATTGAAAAGGTCTATGGCGCAAAGCCCTATACCATGGACGATCTGTTGGCGTGGGTGGCAGATTACGGCGAAAAGCTCAAGCCCTTTATCTGCGACACCGGCGCGTTTTTGCGCAAGGCCCAGGAGGAGGGAAAGAAGTTTCTCTTTGAGGCCCAGTTGGGCTCCCTCCGGGATCTGGACTACGGCATCTACCCCTATACCACCTCCTCCAACGCCATTGCGGCTTACGCTCCCGTGGGCTCCGGCGCACCCTGGGCAAAGATCGACGAGATTGTGGGGGTTGTAAAGGCCTATTCCTCCTGTGTGGGCGAAGGGCCGTTTACCTGCGAGTGGTTCGGCGAGGAGGCTGAAAAGCTCCGGGAAGCCGGAAACGAATACGGCGCGAAAACAGGCCGTCCGCGCAGGGTGGGTCCCATCGATCTGGTGGCCACAAGATACGGCGTGGAGGTTCAGGGCGCCACCAACATCGCCCTGACAAAGCTGGACGTGCTGAGTTATCTCGACAAAATCCCCGTCTGCGCCCACTATGAGCTGGACGGCAAAAAGACTGACGTGTTCCCCTTCCCCGCAGTCCTGTCCGAGGCAAAGCCGGTGACGGAATACGTGGACGGCTGGAAGTGCGACATCTCCGGCGTGCGCAAGTGGGAAGACCTGCCCCAAGCCGCGCAGGATTACGTGCTGATGGTGGAAAAGGCCATTGGCTGCCACATCGGCTATATCTCCGTGGGACCGGAGCGGGATTCCATCATCATCCGCTGACGCTTCGCGGAATCCGCGTTTTGCCGCTCCGGCGGCGGAATTCTGCAAAGCTCTTTTCGCCTCCCGCGAAAATCCGCACAATGAACGGAGGCGCCCATAGGGCGCCTCCTACTTTATTCTGAAAGGTTGACCTTACTATGAGCAAGGATCGCTATGAATCCCCTCTGGCGTCGCGGTACGCCTCCGACTATATGCTGCGCCTGTTTTCTCCCGACACCCGCTATCAGACGTGGCGGAAGCTGTGGGTGGAGCTGGCCCGGGCGGAACACGCACTGGGCCTTCCGGTAACGCAGTCGCAGGTGGAGGAGCTGGCCGCCCACATCGCCGACATCGACTATGACTGCGCAGCGAAGCGGGAAAAGGAAGTCCGCCACGACGTGATGGCCCACGTATATACCTTCGGACAGGTGGCGCCCTCCGCCGCGGGCATCATCCATTTGGGGGCCACCAGCTGCTACGTTACCGACAACGCCGACCTCATCCTCTACCGGGACGGACTGAAGTACCTCCGGGGCGAGCTTTGCGCGGTCCTGCGGAATCTGGGCCGGTTTGCGGAGGAATACAAAGCTATGCCCACGCTGGGTTACACCCACTATCAGCCCGCGCAACTGGTGACGGTGGGCAAGCGGGCAACGCTTTGGATGCAGGATCTGCTGGCGGACCTTGAGGAGCTGGATTTTGTCCTGGGCAACATGAAATTCCTGGGCTGTCGGGGCACCACGGGCACTGAGGCCAGTTTTATGGACCTTTTCGAGGGCGACGGCGGGAAGATCGACGAGATGAACCATATGCTCGCCGACGCGTTTGGATTCGACCGGTGCTTTGCCGTGTGCGGTCAGACCTACCCCAGAAAATTTGACAGCCGGGTGCTGAACGTCCTGTCCTCCATTGCCCAGAGCTGCTACCGCTTTGCGAACGACCTGCGCCTTTTGCAGCATGACCGGCAACTGGAGGAACCCTTTGAGAAGAATCAGATCGGCTCCTCCGCCATGCCCTACAAACGCAATCCCATGCGCTCCGAACGCATCTGCTCCCTTGCCCGCTATCTGATGGCCGACGCCATGAACGCCCCCATGACCGCCAGCACCCAGTGGCTGGAGCGGACACTGGACGACTCTGCCAACCGTAGACTTTCCCTGCCGGAGGGCTTTCTCTGCGCCGACGCGATTCTGCGCCTAATGGCAAACGTCACCGACGGGCTCCACGTCAACGAGAAGATTGTGAACCGGACGGTGCGGGAGTACCTGCCCTTTATCTCCACGGAAAACCTGATGATGGAGGCGGTGAAGCGGGGCGGTGACCGCCAGCAGCTCCACGAGATCATCCGGGAGAACTCCATGGCCGCCACCGCGAAGATGAAGCAGGGCGAACCCTGTGATTTGATGGAGCGGCTGACGAAGGAACCGGCATTTAAAATGACCCCGGAGGAAATTGCGGCGGTGCTGGACCCGAAGCTCTATATCGGCCGCTGCCCGTCGCAGGTAGATGCGTTCCTGGCGCAGGTGCGGCCCGCGCTTGCCGGGGCATCTGAGGAAAACGTGGAAATCAGTTTGTAACCGGCTTGGCCACGGGAGGCCCAGACGGTTCGGCGGAGCTTAAAAGCCGGGGGGCGGACTGCGCCGCCCTCCGCTGCTCCTCCCCCGGTCAGGAAACTTTCCATGCTGCAATTGCACAAAGTTTGCCGTTCAAAAACATCCGTCCGCCGCTCGGCGTATTTTTTTGTGGATTCTGACACACAATTTAGAAAAATTGCAGAACTCCACCCTTGATATTCGTTTATTTTGACGTTGACAGCAGGCTCCGCGAATGATAAACTTTCACCATCGAACCTAAAGAGGTCCGTACCTGAAAATTGAAGACATCAGCAAAGGCGTTGATGGAGAAAAGTACCGCGGAAGATCGGTCTAAGTGAGCAGGCGGCAGTGGAAAGCCTGTACAAGAGTCCGCGCGAAGAACACTCCGGAGCTGCGATTTGAACGCGGAGTCCCCGCTAGTAGGAAAGACGAGTTGCGATCGTTATATCGCACGGGCTTGTTGGAGCCTTGAAGGTGACTGTTTTTACAGTAAGTTAGGTGGCACCGCGGATTGCAGCTATTCGTCCTAAAATTTAGGATATAGCTGCGTTTTTATACCCTCTTCCAACGAGAGGTAAAAAAATCCGGAGGTGCTTTTATTTATGTGTTCTATTATGGGTTTTTCCAGCAAGGCGCTGACAAAGGAAGAATTGGAAATCTATTTTGACCGCACCATCTCCCGCGGTCCCGACATGAGCCGCATCATTGAAACAAAATCCGGTTATCTCTGCTTCCACCGGCTGGCCATCATGGGGCTGAACGAGGCCGGAATGCAGCCCTTTGAGCTGGAGGGCGACTGTGTGGTCTGCAACGGCGAGATCTATGGATTTCGCCCCATCCGCCGCCAGCTCAGCGAGCACTATGAGTTCAAGAGCGAGAGCGACTGCGAGATTCTGCTCCCCATGTTCCACGAATACGGCCTGTCCATGTTCTCCCGTCTGGACGCGGAGTTCGCCCTGATCATCTACGATTCCATGACCGACTCCCTGATCGCCGCCCGGGACCCCATCGGTATCCGCCCCCTGTTCTACGGGTATGACGCCACCGGCTCCATCGTCTTTGCCAGCGAGGCGAAGAACTTGATCGGGCTGTGCGCCGAGGTCTGCCCCTTCCCTCCGGGCTACTACTATGCCTATGGCAAGTTTATCCGGTTTGCCGACCTCACAAGCGTGAAATCCTACACCCGGGACAATCTGGAGACCACCTGCCGCAACATCCGCAACAAGCTGATTGCCGCCGTAGATAAGCGGCTGGACGCGGATGCCCCGCTGGGTTTTCTCCTCTCCGGCGGATTGGACTCCTCTTTGGTATGTGCCATAAGCTCCGTGGTCCTTGGCAAAAAAATCCGCACCTTTGCCATCGGCATGGATGAGGACGCCATTGATCTCAAGTACGCCCGGGAGGTTGCGGACTTCATCGGCGCGGACCACACTGAGGTCTACATGACGCGGGACGACGTCATCAAGGCACTGCCTGAGGTCGTGGCGCTTTTGGGTACCTGGGACATCACCACCATCCGTGCCAGCATAGGTATGTACCTCTGCTGTAAGGCAATCCACGAGCAGACGGACGTTCGGGTCCTGTTGACCGGCGAAATTTCCGACGAGCTGTTTGGTTACAAATATACTGATTTTGCCCCTTCCGCCGCAGCGTTTCAGCAAGAGTCCAAAAAGCGGGTGGATGAGCTCTATATGTACGATGTGCTCCGGGCTGACCGCTGCATCGGTGACAATTCCATTGAAGCCCGCGTTCCCTTCGGCGATCTGGACTTTGTAAAATACGTCATGGGCATCGACCCCGCCATGAAGCTCAACACATACAACATGGGCAAGTATCTCCTTCGCCACGCTTTTGAAAACGACCATCTGCTGCCGGATGACATCCTGTGGCGGCAGAAAGCAGCTTTTTCCGATGCCGTGGGCCACTCCATGGTGGACGACCTGAAGGCCTATGCCGAGACGGTATACACCGACGAGGAATTTGATTGTAAGCGCCGCAAGTACGATTATTGTATGCCTTTTACCAAGGAGAGCCTGCTGTATCGGGAGCTGTTCGAGCAGCATTACCCCGGTCAGGCCAAAATGATCGCGGATTTCTGGATGCCCAATAAATCCTGGGAGGGCTGCAACGTGAGCGATCCCTCCGCCCGGGTTCTCTCCAATTACGGGCAAAGCGGCAAGTAAGCATGTTCCGGGAAGTCCGATTCCCGATTTTCAATAAAAAAACGTCATCACACATAAAACAGGAGGATGAATGATATGACTACCACCCCAACTACCATGCCCGAGCTGTTCGGCAGCCTCGTCTTTACCGAAGAGACCATGCAGCAGCGTCTGTCTCCCGCATCCTACAAGGCCTGGAAAAAGTGCATCACCGACGGTACCTCTTTGGACATTTCCATTGCCAACGAGATTGCCCAGGCCATGAAGCAGTGGGCCGTGGAGCACGGCGCGACCCACTTTACCCATTGGTTCCAGCCCATGACCGGCGTAACCGCTGAAAAGCACGACAGCTTTATCTCCCCCATCGGCGGCGGCAAGATCGTGATGGAATTTTCCGGCAAGGAGCTGGTCCGGGGCGAACCGGACGCATCCTCCTTCCCTTCCGGCGGTCTGCGCGCCACCTTTGAGGCCCGCGGCTATACCGCCTGGGACCCCACTGCCTTTGCTTTCATCAAGGACAGCAGCCTCTGTATCCCCACGATTTTCTGCTCCTATTCCGGCGAGGCGCTGGACAAAAAGACGCCTCTGCTCCGCTCCATGAATGAGGTCAGCCGTCAGGCAATCCGCATCCTGCGCCTGTTCGGAGACACGGAGACCAAACGCGTCGTCGCTCAGGTTGGCCCGGAGCAGGAGTATTTTCTGATCGACAAAAAGGGCTATGTCCAGCGCGAGGACCTGCGCTTTTGCGGGCGGACGCTGTTCGGTGCAAAGCCCCCCAAGGGTCAGGAGCTGGAGGACCACTATTTCGGCGCCATCCGTCCCCGCGTGGCCTCTTTCATGGCAGATCTGGATGAAGAGCTGTGGAAGGTGGGCGTTCTCTCCAAGACCAAGCACAACGAGGTTGCCCCCTGCCAGCACGAGATGGCCCCTATTTACTCAGACGCCAACACCGCCTGTGACCACAACCAGTTGGCCATGGAGCTGATGAAGAAGGTGGCCGACCGCCATGATCTGGTCTGTCTGCTCCACGAAAAGCCCTTCGCCGGTGTCAACGGTTCCGGCAAGCATGACAACTGGTCCCTGGGTACGGACACCGGCAAAAACCTTCTTAAGCCCGGCTCCACTCCCAGCCAGAATGCCCAGTTCCTGCTGTTCCTGGCCGCCTTTATCAAGGGCGTGGATGAATATCAGGACTTTCTGCGGGCCACCGTGGCCTTTGCAGGCAACGATCACCGTCTGGGCGCGCAGGAGGCGCCTCCCGCGGTTCTGTCCGTCTTCTTGGGTGATGAGCTGAACGCCGTGGTGGAGTCGATCATCAACGGAACCGCGTACACCGACACCGGAAAGCGGACACTGGAGGTGGGCGTAGACGTACTCCCCTCCATCCCTCAGGACAACACAGATCGGAACCGCACCTCTCCCATGCTTCGGGGCGGCGCGTTCAAGCCCCGCACCTCCCCCTACTCCTTCCAGGGGCTGGGCGCTCAGGGCCTCGAATTCTTGAAGGTTGCCCGGGAGGAGACGGGTCTTCCCATTGTCTCCGAGCTGATGGACATCTCCCAAATTCCCCTGTTTGGCGACGTGGACGTCATTCAGATTGGCGCGCGGAATATGCAGAATTTCAATCTTCTCAGGGAGGTCGGCAAGCTGAACAAACCCGTCATGATCAAACGGGGCATGTCCGCCACTTATGAGGAGTGGCTTATGAGCGCCGAATACGTCATGGCCAGCGGAAATCAGGACATAATTCTCTGCGAGCGGGGCATCCGGACCTTTGAGACCTACACCCGCAACACCCTGGATCTGGCCTGCATCCCCGTCCTGCGCAAGCTCTCCCACCTGCCCATTATTATCGACCCCAGCCACGCCACCGGCAAGAGCTGGCTTGTGGACCCGCTGGCCGTTGGCGCCGTGGCCACCGGAGCAGACGGTCTTTTGATCGAGGTCCACAACGACCCGGCCCATGCTCTTTGCGACGGGGCTCAGTCCCTGAAGCCGGAGGCCTTTGATGTGCTGTCCAGGAAGCTGCACAAGATGCACGACTTTTTGTCTACGCTGGAGGACTGAGCAGATGAACATTGGAATCATCGGCCTTGGTCTGATCGGCGGGTCCATGGCAAAGAGTGTGAAGGCACGCACCGCTCACATGGTATGGGGGCTGGACACGGACCCCGAGACCATGACTCTGGCCCGCCTCTGCGGCGCCATCGACGGGACGCTGACAGACGAAAAGCTCTCTCAGTGCGATCTGATTCTGGCCGCCGTCTGTCCCGGCGCGGCGGTGGAATGGGTGGAGGCCAACGCGGAAAAAATCGCAAAGTCCGCCATAGTAGTAGACCTGTGCGGCGTGAAGCGATCGGTGGTCGGCAGAATCGCTCCCATTGCGGAGAAGCACGGCTTCGCCTATATTGGCGGCCACCCCATGGCAGGACTGGAGCGGGGCGGTTTTGTGAATTCTTCGGACCGTCTGTATGACGAAGCCTCCATGATTCTGACGCCGGACAGGCGCACGGATATACAGCTGCTGGAAACACTGAAAGCCTTTTTTCTGGACATCGGCTTCGCCAACCTTACTTTCTCC
>JGI20225J14565_1000253_pt1 | contig 12398 bp, 4 predicted proteins | sample BioMet4_FD_14565 | JGI IMG/M metagenome (IMG submission 14565) | reverse complement strand
CATGGGCTTTCCGCCCTCCGGAACGGTCAGCGTATATCCGCCGCCGTCAAAGTAGGCCATAAAGTGGCTGGCGGAAGTGCCGATGGGGACCCATCCATCCGGCAGAGTCAGATCGCCGCTGAGTTTGAAGTAAAGCTCCTGATAAGTGTTGCCGGTGTTGACGCTGTCCCGCAGGGCGATCAGCTGGTCCATATCTTCAATCTCCATCGGCGCGTCCTTTGTCCCGCCGATGATGGTGGGCGTATTGCCGTCCCAGTGTGCGTAGAGTGTCATATTCTGCACTACGGGCTGTTTGAAATCCCACTTTGTTCCGGTCTCGGAATGATTATACCAACCCCGCAAAGTGAATTCCTCGTTCTGTGTGGCCATTTTGATGACGGTATACCCGGCCTGGGTTGGCGTCTGCACGGTGGTGTTCTTGGGGACAGCTACCTTATAGCTGTCGAGGCCTTGTCCGGCCGCGCTGGTGATGGTCCCGCCGTTGGGGAAGAAAATCACCTGATAGGTCCCGGCAGGAGTCCATCCCGCATAGACGGTGGTGTCGCCTGTCACCGTGGAGGTGAAGTCATAGGGAACGACGCAGTTGTCCTTGTCGGTGTACCAGTCCACGAACTCATAGCCGTCGCGCACCGGAACCGCCGCCGGACGGGCGGCCGTACCGCCATCCGCGACAACGGCCAGCCCATCGGCCGCATCGGTCCACTGGCCGCCGTTGGCATCGAACTTGACAGCGTAGCAGATCTCCCAGCCGGCGTACAGGGTAAAATCAGACTGTACCGCGGTGGATCCGTTGTACGGCTGCGTGGCTTCGGGATCGGTATACCAGCCTTTAAAGATCTTGGCGCTCCAGGTGGGGCTTTCCGTCGGCGCGGTCAGGCGGCTGTTGGCCTCGACCTGTGCCGTAAGGCTCGACTTCGTCGCCGCGTCCGGCCATCCGCCGCCGTTGGCATCAAAGGTGACGGTGAACGTCCCCGTGGGCACCGGCTGGACAAAGGCCGCGCAGACCTGCACGCCCTTGGCAGGAACCGTCAGTGTCACGGTAAAGCTGCCGTCCGCATTTTCCGTGTATGTACTGTCAACTCTCCCGCCCAGTACGTCCTGAACGGTGTAGCTCCCCACAATGTATCCCTGGGCGGGCAGCAGGGTCAGCGTCACTGTCTGGCCCTCCGCCGCATAGATTTGGGCGGCCGATTCCGAACCAATCTGAATGCCGCCGTTGGCTCCCTGAACTGCCGCAACCTTATAGACCAGCTCTTGGCCTGACGTTGCATAAGCGGGATACGGATCACCCTGTGCCCAAACGCCGCGGTTCTGCGTCAATGTATCTCCCGCGGTGTTGAGTAAATAGGCAAGGTCGAAGGATCGGAACTGCTCCGCGCTTTGGGGGAGCGCCTTGCCGATGTCCGCCGGGTCGGCGGCGGCGCCGTTCTTTTGGATCGACATGGTTTCCAGGTAATAGCAGCCAACCAGATTGCCCGGATTATTGCCCGCAACAGCGCCCACGCTGTCGGTTCCCGAAACGTTTTCGGCGCAGCAGAACACGGAGCTTACCACGCTGGTGGTATCATTCGCCTTATAGCCCACGATGCCGCCCACAAATTTCATGCCGCTGACGCTGCCCGTGCTGTAGCTGTCTTTCAGCGTGCTGCCCGCAAGCAGAACACCGCAGAGTCCTCCGGTATTGGAGGCGGAGCTGACGACCGCCCCGGTGTTGAAGCATCCGCTGATATTGCTGCCGTAATTGCTCCCGATATTTCCGAATACGCCGCCCGCGGCCACGGACGTTCCGGATGATCTTTTCGACTGGTTGTTCACCGCTCCCGTATTGGTGCAGTTCTGGACGATCGATCCGGTGGAGGCCGCATTTCCGATGTCGCCGACCACGCCGCCCACATAGTTGTTTGCACTGGTGCTGTTACCCGTGCCCGTGACATTACCGGTGTTGGAGCAGGCGGACAGTTCGACGAGCCCCGAGTCGATTCCACCGGCGACGCCGCCCACATAGTTGGAGCTGCCGGTGACGTTCCCGCTGTTCTGGCAGAGCGTCACCTTGGCGCCTCCGAACGGGTTTCCGCAGACGCCGCCCACATAGCGGCCCGCGCCTGTGACATTACCGGAGTTGGAGCAGCCGGCAAGCGTCGAGTTATTGTACATTTCTCCCGAGATACCGCCCGCAAAGTCGGAGGAGGTTGCGCGGATCACGCCGCTGTTCTGGCAGTCCTGCGTCAAAGAGTTCTTGCCGATGCTCCCGACGATGCCGCCAACGGCGCCGGTGCCCGTGATGGCGCCCAGGTTCACGCAGTTTTTCACGCTTCCGGTGTCGCCGATGTAACCGGCCACACCGCCCACGTACTGGCCACCGTTGACGGTTCCGTTCACCGTCAGATTGACAATGGAACCGGTACTCAGATAGCCGAACAAACCCTGATTGTTGGCGGTCGTATCGATGAAGAATCCGCTGACGGTGAATTGGGCACCGTCAAAAGTTCCGTTGAAGGGGTGGGCGGATGTGCCGATGGGAACCCAGTCGCTTCCCTTGACCTCAACATCTCCGGTCAGGGAAACTGTCTTTCCGGCAAAATCCACCGCCGCCAGGGCGGTTCCGTCCGTGCCGATGGCGGTCCCGTTCACGAGTTCCGCCAGTCCCCGCAGCTGCGCCTCACCGGAGATGGAATAGCTCGTCTGCTCCGCAGGCTGACCCAAGTACCAGGTGAAGTCGGCCGTGCTCGCTGCGGCAAACAGATAGGTGAGCGCCAGGTCCGCCGACCCCATGGTGGTGTAAGCGCCCTGATCGTCGGAGCTGACTGCGGATGCAGTCGGATAATAGTAGGGAATCGTGTCGTCGTTGGTGACGATGTCCAGCGAAACCCGTTCTCCGGACAGCAGATAGGTATACTGCCCGCCGTTTTCTCCGTCATAGATCGTGTAGAAATCCGTTTGCGTGGGCGCGCGGAAGCTGACGGACTTGCCCGTCTGCGTCTGCTTGGCGCTCAGGCTTAGGCGGTAGACGGTGCCGGTGCCAAATACGGGGAAATCGGACCCCTCCTGCCAGACCTTGCTGTGGCTTCCCGACGCGGTGTCCAGCACATAGGCCAATTCCCGGTCCTTGAACTCTGCCTTGGTCTTGTGACTGCCCAAAGCCCCGTTGCGATCCGCATCGGCCAGATAAAAGCTCTTCGTTACGGTCGTGGCGGCCCCGGCGAGGTTCAGCGTACTGTCCTCCCGGTAGCTGAAGCAGGCCAGAATCGTATTGGCCGTGCCGGCAATTGCGCCGCTTACTCCGCCGTCCGTCACAGTGACCTGTCCCAGCACGTAGCTGTTTTTAATCGTACCGGTGCACGTTCCGGCCACGCCGCCGGTGTTGTCCGTTCCGCTGACGGACGAATTGCTGCTTAAAACGGCGCTGCTGATCGCGCCGGTACCGTTGCCGACCAGGCCGCCCACCTGCTTGGCGCCCGTAACCGTCAGATTCTCGGCTGTGCAGCCGGTGACGTACGCCGACCGGGCATTGCCCACGAGGCCGCCCACATTGTCGCCGCCTGAGACCTGGCCCGACACCGTCAGATTCAGGATTCCGCCGGCGGTCATATATCCAAACAGCCCCTGATTGTCAATACTGCCAGTGAGATGCAGGCCGCTGACTGTGTACCCGCCGCCGTCGAACGTACCGCTGAACGGATGCTGCTCAGTCCCGATCGGCGTCCACTCATAGGTGTCAGCCGGCGGCGCCGCGAGCGCGGAGAGATTCACATTTGCGCTGAGCGTGACGGTCTTCCCGGAGAAGCTCACCGGCGAGTAGCCCTGGATCTTTCCGTTTACCAGGGCCATCAGCCCCCAGAGTTCATCTTCATTTGAAATGGTGAAGGCCGCAGCGTCCGGATTTTCCGTGTACCATTGAACTCTGGACAGCGCTCCGGTGCCGGCGCTCAGATCGGTGGCCCTGCCGCACCGCAGCACGGTGTCCGCGCTGACCGCGAGCGAATAGCCCCCCGCGCCGTCTGCGCTTACGCCGGACTGGAAGCCGAAGTCCGAAATGCTGCTTCCGGACGGCCAGATCGTCAGCGTACCGGCGGGCACGTAGACGCAGGTGCTGCCGTTCACCTCGAACACCGCCGACGGATCCAGGTCCTGCGTCCCCAGCTTAAAGGAGAGCGAGATGTCGGAGCTGTAATTCGTAACTTTTACCTGGTAGACCGGGGAAGTGCCGAATTCCGGCAAGCTATCCCCCTGCGTCCAGACGTCGCTGCTCGCGGCGGCACCGTCCGCGGTATTCAGCTGCCAGACCACTCTGCCATACTGGAGCGCGGCCGCCGTCGCCGCCGTGCCGCTCTGGCCCGAGGCCGTTGTCCCCTGCCCGCAGGTAAACGAGTTGGTCACGGTTCCAGAGCCTGCGATCTGGCCCATCGCCGTGCCGGTTCCAACAGCAATGCCGGAGCTGAAGCAGTTTTTGACGGTTCCGCCTCTGCCCACGATGCCGCCAATATAATTGCCGCCGCTCACCGCCCCGCTGTTGAGGCAGTCACAGATGTCTCCGGTTCCGGAGGCCGCGATGCCGCCGGTATAGTTGCCGGTTCCGCAAGTTACGGTTCCCTCGTTGCGGCAGTTGGAAATCGCCGCCGCGGTGGAGCCCACGATGCCGCCGGCATAGCGTGCGCTGCTGATGCTGCCTTCATTGCTGCAGTTTGAAATTGCCGCCGTCGCATAGCCTGTAATGCCGCCGGCATAGTAACCTGCACCGACGATACTCACCTTGTTGGTGCAGTTTGAAAACAGGGTGTTTGTCGAATAGCCGACGATACCGCCCGTATAGGTATAGGAAGACGTCCCGTTGTCGGTCTCACCCTCGACCGTGAGGTTTTCAATACTGCCGCCGGATGTTCTCGTGAAAAGGCCCAGATAGGTCTGCGGGATATTCAGATAAAGCCCACTGATTGTGTGCCCGTCTCCGTCAAACGTGCCGGAGAAATAGTAGGAATATCCGCTTCCGATGGGTGTCCAGACGTATGGCGTGCTGCCGCCTTCTCCCAGTGTCTGCAGGTCCACATCGGCATCCAGCGTGATGGTTTTATTCGCGAAATTCACCCCGCTGATCGTCTTTCCGGAGTTGTCCACCGCGGTGCCGTTGACCAGTGAAGCCAGGCCCGCCAACTGTTTTGCTGAGCTGATGGTATAGGACAGCTCGCTCTCGTGTCCGACGTACCAGGCGGTCTGTTCCTGGTTGAGCTCTCCCGGAAGCTCGTCAAAACCGCACTGGAAGGACGCGTCGGCGTCAACGGTGATCGGATAGGTACCCTCCGAATCTACGTTCTCGTTCAGGTTCGGGAAGAAGTGGAAGCCGGAGAGTGTATCCGCCTGTGCGCTCACCGTCAGTTCGCCCTTTTTTACATATGCGGTGAGCGTCTGGGGCTGCGTGCCGGCGGAAGTCTCCGTCTCCGCATCGTCCTCCCCCATCTTCAGGGAAAGCGTCACGGAGGGGGCATAGTTGTAAAAAGCGATCTTGTATACCGGCCCGTCTCCGAATTCCGGATGGTCGCCGCCCAGCGTCCATACATCGGAGCTCACCTGGGCACCATTGAGCGTATTCAGAATCCAGACTGACTTCGCCTGCTTCATCTCATCTGCAGTGAGAACGGTTCCGTTCACGCCGCCCGATGCGGTGGACTGCCCCAGCGAAAGGCAGTCCGTAACGGTGCCGTCGCCCGCGATGTCGCCTGCGCAGACGCCCGATGCAGTGATCGTTCCAACTCCCACTGAGCTCTGCAATGTACCGGTGCTGCGGCCCACGATGCCACCCACAAAATTTTTCTCCGTGACCGCTGCGGACGACAGGCAGTTTTCCACCTGCCCGTGATTGATGCCCGCGATGCCGCCCACGTTGCTTCCGGCTGCGGTCACTTCAGCGCCGTTCTCACTTTCAGCGATGGTGCCCGTGCTATATCCGGCAATACCGCCGGCATAGACCGAGTTTTCCGCGCAGGTGCTGGTGACCTTACCCTCGTTCCGGCAGCCCGTGATCTTGCCCGTGGAGTAGCCGGCAATGCCGCCCACGTAGAGTCCTCCGCCGGTCACGGCCACCTCGCCGGTGCAGTCCGTAATCCGGGCAGCGACGGCGTAACCGGCGATACCGCCCACATAGCCCTCGCTGCTCTCCACACTGCCGCTCACGGTCAGATCGGCAACGTTGGCGGAGGACAGTGCGCCGAACAGCCCCTGATAGGCCTCCGAGCTGTCGATGGACAGCCCGCTGACTGTTTTGCCGTCTCCGTCAAATGTGCCGGAGAACGGGTACTGCGCGGTACCGATGGGTGTCCATGCATCACTCAACGCGATATCGACCCCCAGTGTAATCGTCTTATTTTTAAACGACACAGCCTCAATTGTCACACCTTCGGACTGGGCGGTGCCGTTGACCAGCGCTGCAAGGCCCCTGAGCTGGGCTTCGTTCTCCAGGGTAAAGGAGGACTCATCTTCCTGATACCACGAGAGGTCATAGTCAGTCGTCAGGTCTGCCTGCGGCGACAGAAGCAGCGCGGATACAAGCCCACTCTGGTTCGCTTCTTCGCTGCTCTGCGCAGGTTCGGTAACCTCCGTGGCCTTGGTTTCCTGCGTGGCCTCGGATCCCTGCGTGGCCTCGGTTTCCGGAACTTCGGAAGATTCAGGAGTTTCCTGATCACTCTCTGATCCGCTCTGTGCGGTTGTTCCCGAAGTCACTTGGTCCGTCACCGTTCCCGACTCGTAGGATCCCTCGGCTTGTTCAGAATCTTCCGCATACGCCAGGGGTACGGTCTGTGAAAACAGAAGCGCAACCGACAGGAGCACACTGATCAAGCGGCGTTTGTTTTGCAGTCTATTGCGGATGAACATCATGCAACACTCTCCTTAATTGTATGCCGGGTCTATTCACCATCGCGCCCAAGTTCCCCCTGAATTCCCTGCCCAAGGATGATACTGTGTTCGCGGGTACATCAGATCATAGGCAGCTTCATTTCACGATAGAGATTGGGTCTGACGAATCGGCATCAGCCGACGGCGCGATGCTGAGCCCTAAGATGCCCCGTGCGTATTTCACGTGAGTCTGCCATTCCGTTCACCTTTTCAAGCAGCGATTCGGCCCTCTCCGCCAGGAGTGTTCCCTCCCCTGAGGCATCTGCATAGTTTTGTTTGTATTCTTTCTCTCTCCGGCTTTGGTCTTGTTCTTTTCATGGATTCCCTTAAAAGGTTCACTGTGTATCAGAGTTTAATGAATCATTTATCCCCCCTCTACTTTCATGTGATCAGCCATAAACAGAGCTCCAAAAGGTAGTCATATCAATGGATTTCTGTATGGCTGAAAGCGAAAACACTCATTTAGAAAGAAAGCGGCCTAAATCCAAACGTCATTTCCCATATCTCCGCGATGGCTGTTGCTTGTGCCGCCGTCCTGACAACAGGCATTCACTCATCGAAGCAGCAATTTGCTATGAGCGGCCTGAAAAACGAGTCTCTGTCTTCTGCAGAGCAGCGGTTGCGCTGCCCATCATTGTATTGCGTCCTGTTGCCCCTTGGTTCGCTTCTGCCATTGTGGATTTCCCCGATGTCGTTATGTTCCCTCCGTGCCATTCAGGTGTCAGTACAGGCCACCATATGTACAGTGGCGGTAACCCCGTCAGCAGACTCGTCCGGACGCAAAAAAACCGCTGGTCTAGTATAAGATCAGCGGGCATGCCACAAGAACAGGGGAAGAGACCGCCCCCTGTTTTCCATTGTGCAGTGTAAGTTTCCTGACTTGCGCTTTGGGAGCATTCCGCTCCCGCGCCCGCATCCTACCTTCTCACGGGGTTACCCCGCAATGGCTGACTTTCGCCCAGGCAGCTCTCGCTGCTTCGGTGCGGTCTCGCGCTCACAGTGCCGGTCGCGTGGGCATTTCGCCTCGTTCATTTTGATCGCCGCCTGACTCAAAGGGTCTTTACAGCTAAGCGATCGCACAGCACAACAAATCCTGATTCAATTGTGGGAAAGGCGGCAACCCTCGCCTGGGCCGTCCTCAAAGAAAATAAAAAAAGCCCCTGAATTCTTTACGAAAGTTCAGGAGCTACATCGCTCTTAGCATCTGCTCCCTGCTGCGTTGCAAAAAGCATTTAATTTCTAATTATTATAACAAGCATTTCGACCGTTGTCAATCCATTTTCATATATTCTTACGTATGTTTTTACGTAAGCAATGTCTCCTGAATAATGCAAAGTGCCTTGCAGCGCAAGACTTTGCGCCCCATATATGGTATAATAGGTGCAAGAAAAAGGCCTTAAAGGTCCAAAAGTTTGCACTTATTATACCGGAATTTCGCCGAAATATCTTGTGCTGCAATGGGTTCAGCATTATTCATTAGACATTAAGTCAGAAAACCACTCGCCCTATAAAGGACGAGTGGTTTTGCCTGACGAGTTATTTGCGACTTATCACACGGATAAAAAGACCGATTGGTAATAAAGTCATAAGATGTTTGTTGTTTCTTCAGCGAAGCGCCTCGCAAGCCTCCCACAGCTTTTGGGTTCCCGATATGCCTAAGTCATGAGCCAGCATTTCTGTTCGGTCTTGACGAATGGCCTTTTCCGCGGCAATCGGGTAGAACGGTACCGTAAAATCAATGGTATCCATCCCATTTCCGTAAGCTGCGCCCGCAAGAGCGGCTGCGTTATGGAGCTTTTCCAGCGCCGCGGGACAACCGCTCTCGGCTGCTTTCAGATTGTTTAGCACTGCCCGTACTGCCTCCCGCAGCAAACCCTGGGTATATTCACAGCATCCGGAGCTCGCGAACGCCCGAATTGACTGCGAGAGCGTGGTCAGTCCGCAGGCTTTGACCTGCGCCGGAGACAGGCTCTCGGTGAAACGTGCGTCCGTCACTGAGATTTCCGGCAGCAGCTGGAAACTATTGATGACACAGGGTCTGCCGGCATCGTCCTTCAGTACGGAAAATGGCGAGTTTTGTGCTCCGCTCCCAAATGAGGTGGCCACCAGTACCAGCTTTGCATCAATGCCGGTGCGAATGTGGGCGGGAGATTCCGCAGCCTCTGCCAGATCCAGTCCTGGATTTTCATACAGAATCCATAAGGCCTTGGCAGCACTCATCGCTGCACCGCCGCCGATGCCTACGATAACGTCCGGCTCAAATTCCAATAGCTTTGGCAGGCCGCTGCGAAGGTCGGCAAAGGATGGCACAGCACCAATGGAGAAAAACTCCGCTGTGCGGATGCCCTGCTTATGCAGCTGCTGGCCAATTGAAGAAACGACACCGGAACGATACAGTCTCGGATTTGAGACCAGAAAAGCACGTTTCATATGGTAGACTTCGCTCAGTTCCCGCAAAGCCACATTTGCGGAACCATTCTTAAAATAGACCTTTTTAGGGAGATTCAACATATCCATTGGATATCCTCCAGCTCACGAAACTGTCAGGGAGCCGGTACCGGCAAGCACCGGCTCCCTGAGAAATTGAAGCAGTGAAGAAATTGCTGAAAATCAAATGAAACCGCCGACCTTGTCCATTCCGATTTCTGCGGAGAAGCCCATGGGATAAGCCGCATGCGTATCGAGGGGCAGCGTGACTTCCACTTCTAGAACGTCGCCGAACTTCTCGACGAACTTTTCGTTTCCGTAGAAGGCTCTCAGGTAACAGGCCTTTAGCTCTTCAATCTTGGGATATACGGGATTGCAGCCGGTGCATGCGTCGTGGAACGCCCATTCCGACATCTGGTCAACAGCGGCCAGATACTCGGATTCCCACGCCTTGGCACTTTTCTCAGGATGGGCTTCCACCAGCCAGTCGCAGATCGTCTCGGGAATATCCACATCCTTTTTCAGCTGTTCGGCAGCCTTGATCCAGTTTTCAAAGGTCTCTTCATCTGTAGCACCCTTGACGCCAATGAGTTCGCCCAGCTGGACATAGCGCTCAAATGCCTGCGGATACTTATACTGCGAGAAGGTCCCCATATGATAGGGGTGCTTCTGGGCATTGAAGCGGCAGACATAGGGGAACAACAGCGCATTGGCGGTTCCGTGGGGGATATGGAACCAACCGCCTATCTTGTGGGACAGGGAGTGGTTGATGCCGAGGAATGCGTTGGCGAAACCAATGCCGGCCAGGCAGGAAGCATCGGCCATTTTTTCACGGGCAACGGGATCAGCCTTCGCACCCTTGAACGCAGAGTGATAGGCCCGCGGCAGATAATCGAATACCATCTTGGTGGCATCTTTGCAGAAACCGTCGGTATACTCGGTGGCAAAGGTGGAAACATAGGCTTCCACGGCGTGTGTCAGCACGTCATAGCCGGAGGCCTGTGTCGCTCTTGGGGGCAGCTTCATCATATGGTCCGCATCGATGATGGCCATCTCGGGCATCATCTCATATCCGATCAGCGGCCACTTCATACCGGTGTTCGCATCGGAGATGATGGTGAAGGGCGTGCACTCGGAGCCGGTACCGGCGGTGGTGGGGATGCACACCAGCTTGGCCTTCTTGCCCATCTGCGGGAAGAAGCGGACTCTCTTGCGGATATCCAGGAAGGTGGTGGCCATGTCCAAAAACGCTTCTCCGGGATGCTCATACATGATCCACATAATCTTGGCGGTGTCGATTGCGGAACCGCCTCCCACGGCGATGATGACATCAGGCTCGAACTCGTGCATCTTGGGCAGACCCTTCATGGCGTCCTGAATCTGCGGGTCCACGCGGATATCGAAGAACTCTGCGGTTTCGATACCCAGATCATGCAGCTGGTTGAGAATGCTGTCACAGGCACCGATCTGATAGAGGTTTGCGTCGGTGATGATAAAGGCTCGCTTAAAGTCATAGACATGCTTCATCTCCCGCAGAGCGACAGGGGTGCATCCGGTTTTGTGGTAGACCTTCTTAGGCAGCTGCAGCCACAGCATATTTTCTTTGCGATTGGCAACGACCTTGATATCCAGCAGCTGCTCGTAATTGGTGTTACCCATGTAAGCGGAGTGACCCACGGAGCCCGGCCCTAAAGTCAGAGACGGCGCAATATCGAAGTTGTACAGATCACCGATACCGCCGAAAGCCGTGGGTGTATTTATGAGGATACGGCCGGCCTTCATTTTTTTGGCGAAGCGGTTGATCTTATCCTCCTCAGTGGGGTCAACGTACAGTGCCGCAGAGTGGCCCGCGCCGCCCTCATAGACCAGCTTGGCGCAGATGTCGAAGGCCTCATCCAGCGTGTCGGCCCTAAACATGCCCAGCAGAGTGGTCAGCTTCTCATTGGCCCAGGGGTTTTCGTGGGAGGTGTCGTTCGTCTCGTAGATCAGAACCTTCGTGTCATAGGGCACCTGAATTCCGGCCATCTCCGCAAGTCGCATGGCAGTCTGACCAACGGCGGGAGGATTTACACCGTGATTTTTGGGATTGAAGAACACCTTGGCCACCTTAGGAGCCTCTTCGTCGTTCAGGAAATAGCAGCGGGCATCTTTCAGTAATGCCTTAACCTCGTCATAAACGCTGCTCAGAACCGTGATATGCTGCTCAGTGGCACAGATCATGCCGTTGTCGAATGTCTTGGAATGAATGATGGACTCCACAGCCATACGGAGGTCTGCCGTCTCGTCGATCACGACGTTACAGTTGCCGGGGCCAACGCCGATGGCGGGCGTGCCGGAAGAGTAGGCTGCATGGACCATGCCGGCACCGCCGGTAGCCATAATCAAGTCAACTTTCTTCATCAATACATCGGAAATTTCCAGAGAGGGTGTCTCAATCCAGCTGATCACATGGTCCGGAAGGCCCGCCTCAATCGCGGCATCCCGCATAATTTTCGCGGCGGCGATGGAGCATTTCACAGCATGGGGATGCGGGGAGAGAATGATGGCATTTCTGGTTTTCAGGGCCACCATCATCTTAAAGATTGTGGTAGAGGTGGGATTGGTGGTAGGAGTCACTGCAGCAATCACGCCCTTGGGAGAAGCCACTCGTTTGGTGCCAAAGGCGCGGTTCTCCTCAATAATGCCGCAGGTTTTGGCGTGACGCATATAGTTCCACATATGCTCGGACGCATACTGGTTCTTGGTTACCTTGTCAACAACGATGCCGTAGCCGGTCTCCTCACAGGCCATCTTCGCCAGAGGAATCCGCATCTTGGATACCGCCATGGCGGCCTTTTCGCAAATGGTATCCACCTGTTCCTGCGTAAAGGTGGCGTATTGCTCCTGAGAAGCGCGAATGATGGGCAGAGCCTGCTCGAACGATTCAACTGAGTTGATCAATAATGCGTTTGCCATATATATGCCTCTCTTTCCAATTTGTGATTAGTTTTTGCCGTAAATTTTGAAAACCGGGCTGCCGCGCTGTCTCCTTTCTTTTTCAACTTAAAGCAACACCGCACAGAAGGAGCCGTGCGAATGTGGCCATG
>JGI20225J14565_1000246_pt1 | contig 12552 bp, 10 predicted proteins | sample BioMet4_FD_14565 | JGI IMG/M metagenome (IMG submission 14565) | reverse complement strand
CATGTCGCTTTTAAATAATGTTATCATCCTATGCGGTCATTACAAGGGAATCGACTATCGTATTCGTGAACATCTTATTACGAAAGAAATTTCTGTAGGTGATTATGTACTGACAGGAGGTGAACTAGCTGCAGCTATCATCACCGATGCTGTAGTCAGACTGATTCCTGGAGCTATCGGCGATGAGCAGAGTGCTCTCTCCGACTCTTTCCAAGATGGATTGCTTGCTCCGCCTGTCTATACCCGACCGGCAGATTATAACGGTTGGAAAGTACCCGACATCTTACTCTCCGGCAACGAACGGAAGATTGAAGAATGGCGTTTACAACAAGCTCAAGAAAGGACAGCACGATTGCGTCCGGATCTCCTAAAATGATTTTTCAACAACACAAAAAATAAAACAAAAAGAGAATTGTTTATGAAGATAAAATATCTGATGATGGCAGTTTTATCCATCTCAATACCGATGTTCTGTCATGGCTATAATAAAGCATCGAGGTTACACCATCAAAACGGAATCCATCAAAATGATATTCGTCGAGCCAGAATTTACAGTTCGAAAGGAGGAAATGGAGCACTTCATTTTTGCCATAATCGAAGCATAACGAATCCCAAGCCGGATGTTCACGACGGCTGCCATTATGAAAATATTGATCGTAAGAGCCATCGAAACGTCCCAGTCCCTCGACTTCATTTTTCACAGCGTGACTATGTACAATATCCATAATCACAGATATTCCCATTCCGTGTGCCTCATCAATCAGTTGTTTTAATTCTTCAGGCGTTCCGAAACGCGACGAAGCGGCGAAAAAGCTACTCACATGTTGACCTGACGACCGAACCACTGCGTAATTGACTGCAGAACATTACCGGCGTTATATTCCGTCATTGGCAAGTTATTACTCTTGGTATAAGTAAAGTTAGTAGCCAAATCATAATCAACAATCTTACCCAATGACATCTTTGTATTTAATTGAGCAGAATAGCGTGCCTGATCCGTATTAGGAATATAACCGCTCTGGTCGCGATAGCCCAAAGAAGCACGTGTTGTAGCTTTCTCGGTATTCGAGGTCAACGATATCACATGATTCATTGTATAACCTGTTTGGAAGAAACTCTTCACATTATCCGGATGCGATACCCAATCGGTAGCTGTACGTTTTCCATCTGCACCAATCGGACTATCAAACTGCGGAACCTTCAGACCAATATCCAAACGAGGTCCCCAAGATTCATCACATCCATTATCATTTCCATCGAATGAATAACAGAATTTATTAACGAAATCAGCATAACTTGAACTCTCGTCTTTATAGGCATGGAAGACATCATCACTATCCGAGTATCCTCCATAATTATAATCATATTCGCTACCCGTGTAGCCTTCACCATATTTGTTCTGATACTTCGGCAGATTCATTATATGGTCGAATGTATATTCACCATCGTAGCTGATCTGAACGCCATTCTTTCCTTTACCTGACTTGGTTGTAATAAGAATTACACCATTACCTGCACGCATACCGTAAAGCGCTGCAGAACCACCTTTCAATACTGAAATGCTTTCAATATCATTCGGATTAATATCATTGATACCTGAACCATAATCGACAGAACCGGCAGCAATCTGGTCGTTCGAAACAGGAATTCCATCGACGACGATCAAAGGTTGGTTATTACCTAAAGAAGAGTTACCACGAATGACAATACGTGATGAAGAGCCGACCTGACCGCCGGAAGCTGAAACCTGAACACCGGCTACTTTACCTTCCAAAGCAGAAGTCACATTCACATGTCCTGCATTGGTCAAATCATCTGATTTAACTTCCTGCAAAGCATAACCCAAAGATTTTTTCTCACGAGAAATACCCATAGCCGTAACGACTACCTCGTCCAAATTCTGAGAAGTTGACTCCAAAATGATTCGCATGCCATCTTTTGCATCAACCGTCTGTTGCTTCATACCTACATACGAAATAATTAATTGTTTGGAACTTGTAGGCACATTCAAAACGAATTTTCCATCCAAATCAGTAACGGTGCCATTCATTGTACCTTTAATCACAACTGAAGCACCAATAATAGGCTCATTGTCTTCACCAGAAAAAACGGTTCCTGTTACTCTGTGAGTTTGAGCCACCACCATGTTTATGCTTCCAATCAAGCATAACATCAAGTAAAGTACTTGTTTCATACACACAATTTGTTAAAGTTAATAATGTTTATATTCAACCTACCAACCCCTTGCTTCTTTCGTCGTCCGACTGACATTTGCAAAAATAGCGGTAGCTTATTAGTAAAAGCTTAAAATATATAATTACAATTCATAACTCCTTCATTCATTTGCAAAATTACAAACTAATACATTTCATCCAAAATATTTATCAAATAAATTTACAATTTCAAATGTTAATATCATTTTGACACATTTTTGGGGTAATTTATAAACACAATAGAACAACGAGCAAAACAATTATTTCAATTATTAGGTCTTGCAGTTAATTATTATTATACTTATTAGTTCTAAAAACGCTTTAGCGTCACTCATCAATGCTGAAGAAAACAAAAAAGTGGAACTACCTTCGCAAGCAGTCCCACTAAAAGAGGTTTTGAATGTGTGTCTAAATATACTTAAAAATCGAACCTTTATTATTTCTTAACTATTTGAAATCCAAACACAAATATGTATTTCCACTTGCGAAGTTACAAATAGAACTTTAATTTGCAAGAATTTCTCACAAAAAAGATACATAAGCCTCAAATAATTATTCATTTTGCTTGAAAACAAGCATAATTCGTATCAAATTATAGAAAATACAATATAAAGAAATCACTACATCCAAATGCAATAACTAAATCTTTCGAAGGCAAGAAGATTTGCATTCGAAAAAATGATTCATTTGATAATTATGAAATTATATTTATACATTTATATATTTATATTTTGATAATTATCAAATGAATCATTTAACTGAATGTATAGTGAGTTCGATTCAGAAAAAGAAAACAACGCACCTATTGCAAAAGCAAAAAAACAATACTAAATTTGTTGCTATACATTATATATATGTATAGTCATTTAAAACTAAAGTGCCATGAAACCATTCAAAATTATCACTACAGCTTTGTGTCTGCTTCCATTTATCGGACTTTGGGCACAACAATCAGCAATAGCGCCGGTCATTAAAGTCGACGGTGGAAAAATCAGTGGCGTATATAGCGACAAGAATCCATCGGTGGCCATTTACAAAGGTGTACCGTATGCAGCTCCACCTGTTGGACAACTGCGTTGGAAACAACCTCAACCGGTCAAACATTGGAAAGGCATTCGCAAATGCAACCATTACGGTGCCGCTTCATTGCAAGCAGACCGAGGTCCGGTTGGTGCAAACAAAGGTGTCGGGATAGATTATGTAAAAGAATTTTATCAAGCAGGCGATCCGGTACGTAATGAAGATTGTCTTTATTTGAATGTTTTTACAACAGCCCCGACCACTTCTAAAAAAATGCCAGTAATGCTCTGGATTCATGGCGGTGCCTACACAGGAGGTTTCGGACATGAAATAGAATTTGAAGGTGACGCATTGGCTAAAAAAGGAGTCGTACTGGTTACCATCAACTATCGTCTCGGAATGTTAGGATTTCTGGCTCACCCGTTGCTCACAGCAGAAAATGGCTCCGGTAGCGGGAACTATGGTTTATATGATCAGTTGGCAGCACTTAAATGGGTCAAACATAATATTGAACGTTTTGGAGGTGATCCGGAATGTGTAACTGTCTTCGGGCAAAGTGCTGGTGCTGGAAGTGTTCAAGCACTTGTCTCCTCGCCTCTCAGCAAAGGATACATACAAAGAGCCATTATCCAAAGCGGCGGAGGATTAAGTGGCATCATTAATACAATAACACTGAAAAATGCCGAAACTTCAGGCAAAGCCATATTCGACCATGCCGGAATATCAACACTCGAAGCAATGCGCGCCTATCCGGCTGAAAAATTGCTTGGTCTCTATTATGATTATATGAAAGAACAAAAGCATTTCAGTCTGCTGCTTCGTCCGAACGTCGACAACCAGTTGATTCCTAAAGATCTGACAACAGCAGCCAATGATGGTGACGAACTGGACATTCCATATATGATTGGCTTTACAACCGATGATATTTCGCCTGAAACCATGTATAAAGCAGCCACAAACTGGAGTCTGTTACTTGAAAAACAAGGACGCAAACCGACATATATCTATCACTTCGACTATAAACTGCCGGGCGATAACGCAGGAGCATTCCATTCATCGGAATTGTGGTTCGTATTCGGTTCGCTGAAAAACTGCTGGCGCCCATTTCCGCCAAGTGCTTATGATCTAAGCGAACAAATCATGAGCTATTGGACAAATTTTGCTCGTACAGGCAATCCAAACGGTCCATCTTTGCCTGATTGGAAACCATACACAAAAGATTCACAATACATAGAAATACTCAAACCAAAAGATTAAATATACAGAAATGAAGAGATTAATTTACTTGCTGACATGCTTACTCTGCCTTACTGGATTCCAGACCAATGCACAAACGGACGTTCATAGTGAATTCAGTAAAATGACATCACCGCGCATGCGTGTGATTGTAGACAATGATTTCAGTGGTGATCCGGACGGATTGTTTCAATTGGCGCATCTGCTGCTTTCACCAAGCGTAGAGATTCGTGGTATCATCGGATCTCACCTGACCGCTTCCGCAGGATTTGATGGAGCAAACGAATCAGCTACAAAAGCGAAAGAGCAAGCAGATAAAATCATCAAAGAAATATTTGTCACAAGGAAATATAAAGCTGTAGCCGGATCAAACGAAGGCATGGATACCATGACAGTAGCCAAAGATTCGGAAGGTGCACAACTCATCATCAAAGAAGCGATGCGTACCGACACCAAGCTTCCTCTTTATGTCCTGTGCGGAGCGGGACTAACCGATATTGCCAGCGCTTGGTTGTTGCAACCGGAGATATCTAAACATCTTACATTAATTTGGATAGGTGGACAAGAATATGAAGGAACAGCTACACCGCCTCCCGGATATTCCACTCCCGAATACAATTTGAATCTTTGCATTCCTGCCGCTCAAACCATATTCAATTTATCCGATATTCCTATCTGGCAAGTTCCACGCAATGCTTACAGACAATGCGTTTACAGTCTGGCAGAGCTCTATAAAGATGTAAAACCTGCAGGAAGTATTGGGCAATATCTTTACGATTCCATTTATAATATCATGACAATGTTGCATAACAACGGTTATCCAACAGGCGAAACATATGTTTTAGGCGATAGTCCGCTGGTTTCGCTTACAGCCTTGCAAAGTACATTCGAAGCCGATCCATCGGCTAATGACTTCATTCTCAAACAATCGCCATGGATAGCTAAAGATGGGACCTATCGTTATAACCAAAAAGGCCGCTTGATCCGTGTTTATACACGAATCGATACGCGGCTTATTTATCAAGATATGATTGCAAAATTATATATGAACTATCCTTACAAATAATTAAGCAGGAAATATTTCGGAGAGCGTTTGCGCTATATCGTTAATATCGGCATCAGTCGTATCCCACGATGTAACCAGGCGCGCTTCGTTAATATCTTCATTCCACATATAGAAAAAGTATTTTTCCTGTAACTTCTTCAACTGTTCAGACGGAATCGTGAAGAAAAGCTGATTGGATTCAATCTTTTGCGTGAAATGAATCTGAGGATACTTTTTTAAAACGGATGCCAGCCTTAAGGCAGCATCATTAGCCTTCTTGGCATTTTCCAACCACAAATTGTTTTCCAGATAAGGAATAAATTGAGCAGAAAGATAACGAAGTTTTGAAGCCAGTTGTGCCGACTGCTTACGGAAATACTGAAGATTAGTACTGATTTCCGGACGAAACGACACTACTGATTCACCCATCATCATACCATTCTTTGTTCCACCAAAGCTAAGAATATCAACTCCTGCATCAACAGTAACCGCTTTCATTGAACAATTCAGATAAGCACAAGCATTAGCCAAACGAGCTCCATCCATGTGAAGATACATATCATGTTCGTGCAATAAATCAGCAATAGCACGCACTTCATCGATTGTATAAATGGTTCCCAGTTCGGAAACTTGTGAAATATATACCGCTTTCGGTTGCGAATGATGGCAAACACCAAAGTTGTGCAGATGCGGACGGATAAGTTCCGGAGTCAGTTTTCCATCAGGCGTTGGAATAGCAACAAAAGCGCAACCCGTCATTCGAGCCGGAGCGCCGCATTCATCTACATTGATATGTGCAGTCGAAGCACACAAAATACTGTTAAACGAACGTGTAACAGCTTGTAAAGCAACCGAATTGGCTCCCGTTCCGTTAAACACAATAAAAGGCGAAGCCGTATTGCCAAACACTTCTTTAATCTTTGCTTCAGCCGCAGCAGTCCATGGAACCGATTCCTCGAACGTTATTCATCAGGTTCAAATACCGTACGTCAAAAGAGTGCTTGGAATAAGCTGATTCATTCCTTAATTCGCATTGTAGGCACTTATACGGCTGTTTCACTGGTGTTCATCTTTATATGGTTGCAATTTGTTTCACCTATCATCATGAAATGGCTCCCCGATTTCAGAGGCAGCATTATCTCGCTGGTAATTATTTTGTCAATTATTGCACCTATGCTACGTGCCATCATGATGAAAAAGAATCATTCTGAAGAGTTTCAGAGACTTTGGATGGATAGCAAATATAATCGAGGACCGCTCGTTTCACTAATTATTTTGCGTATTCTACTCTGTATTGGTTTAGTCATGATTCCTGTAACCAAACTGCTGAATATAACTATCGGTCTTATGTTAGCCATTGCAACTATCGTGATTGTGATAGTCATGTTATCCAAACGGCTCAAAAAACATTCAATATTGATGGAACGGCGATTCTTTTCAAATCTGACAGCAAGAGAAGTAGAAAATGACCGAAAATCGCCTGTTACTCAACGTTTCGCTAATCACTTGCTAGAACGAGATCTCCACCTCGCCAATTTTGAAGTACAACAGAATTCGCCTTGTGCCGGCAAATCATTGAAAGAATTAAATTTCAGGCAATTATGCAATGTCAACATCGTTACAATCATGCGAGGCGAAAGGCGTATTAATATTCCGGGAGGAGAAGAAAGAATCTTTCCATTCGATAAACTGGTTGTTGTCGGCAACGATGACGACTTGCTTCATTTTCGCGATTACATTGATATGCAATACAAGTCGCTGCCAACTGTGCAGCCGACAAGCGAAGTCAATATTGAACAATTTCTGATTGTCAATGACTCTAACCTTATCGGTCGTACCATCCGTGAATCGGGTATTCGCGACAAAGCAGCTTGTCTGGTAATTGGTATCGAACGAGGCGATACATCAATCAAAAATCCTATACCTTCTACTGTTTTTGAAGAAGGTGATGTGGTATGGATTGTCGGTGAACATGACAAAGTTCTCCTTCTGAGTGAAGGCAACATCGTGCAATAATAACTATACATTATATATAATATGAAATTCATTGGAATTATTCCTGCTCGCTACGCGTCAACACGCTTTCCTGGTAAACCTTTAGCGGATATGCTTGGCAAACCTATGATCGAACGCGTTTATGAACAAGTAAAAGATGTTCTTGATGCTGTTTATGTAGCAACAGACGACGAACGTATAGAAAAAGCTGTCAAACAATTTGGAGGCAATGCAATCATGACATCACCTAATCATCGCAGTGGGACTGATCGCTGCTATGAAGCTTATTGCAAAATCGGTTCAGGATTCGATGTCGTAATAAATATTCAAGGGGATGAACCCTTTATCCAGCCAAAACAAATCGAAACACTTAAAGCTTGTTTTGAAAGTGAAGATGTAAAAATTGCTACACTTGTAAAACCTTTCGATGCCGACGGAGATTTTGAAAGTACACTATTTAATGCCAACTCTCCCAAAGTCGTACTGAATAAAAATAATGAAGCCATGTATTTCAGCCGTTCAATTATACCTTATATTCGCGGTAAGAAATATGATGAATGGCTTCCTAATCATGTTTTTTACAAACATATCGGACTCTACGGATATAGAGCGGAGACATTAAAGCAAATCACACATCTTCCACAATCGACACTAGAATTGGCGGAAAGCCTTGAACAGCTACGCTGGTTGGAAAATGGATATAAGATAAAAGTAGGCATTACAGATTTGGAAACAATCGGCATCGATACGCCTGCTGATATGCAACGTGCCATTGAATTTCTACAAAAGCAGCAAAATCAATAAAAGAAAACAACGGGCATAGTCCTGATAAAACAAATTAACGTGTAATATACTTCAGAAACGAAAAAGGTTTCCATCTTCGCTTCTGAAGAAAAGTCTTTTTATATTCGTTCTGTAAATCATAAGCTTCTTGTTCGAGACTAATCATACGATAAGCCTTAAACTTGTCATTATATTTAGCAAGACGAAATAGATATTCGACTATATAATATAGGTAGAACAGCAGAAATGGGAACAAAGCAAACAGCAACATCCACCAGTTCTTTATTCCAACAGCCAGCAAAAAAAGGACTACAATCGAAACAAGAAATAGACCCACCCATACAAATGACAGATATTGTTGTTGATGTATCCGCTCATGTTCTATCTCCGATCGTTCTACCGAAGCTTCTTTAAAAAAGACAAAGCCACAGATCATCACTGCTGAAAAGTCTTTTTTAAGGAGCGATTTGGCAAATCTGCTATTATAAAATATACATTTCATATTTGCTACGCTAAAACTTTATCTATCAGACAAAAAGAGGATGAAACCAAATGGATCCACCCTCCTCTTTTTTATATTATCCTTGCAAATTAACTTTTCCTTTTTTGTTGTTGCTGTTGTTGTTTCTGTTTATCAACCATAGCCTGCTGTTGCTTCTGCATATCTTCCAAGCGCTTCATAAAACCGGATTTCTTCATTGGCTTCTTCTTATTCTCTTCCAATTTTGCAAGCAACTTTTCTTCATCAATAGTATATCTGAAAATCATCGTCTGTACAATGGTAATCAAAAGAGAGATAAAATAATAATAAGTCAAACCTGAAGCATACTGGTTGAAGAAAACCATCATGATAACAGGCATCATATACATCATTGCTTTCATACCAGGCATCTGTTGCTGTCCGGTATTTGTCATTTCCATGTTGAACTTCGTATAAATAATGTTCGTAATGGTCATCAAAAGACAGAACAAACTGATATGGTTGCCGAAATAATTCGTAACTAACGGAACATTGGCATTCCAACTTACAATCGCATCATAGGTTGATAAATCATGCGCCCATAAGAAACTCTGATGACGCAACTCAATAGTCGATGGGAAAAACATGAATAAAGCAATCCAGATTGGCATCTGCAATAACATTGGGACACAACCTGCCATCGGACTTGCCCCCGCTCGACTGTATAATTCCATCGTTGCCTTCTGACGCTCCATAGCTTTATCTTGTCCAGGGAACTTGGCATTGATTTCTTCTACTTGAGGTCGCAATACACGCATCTTTGCCGAAGACAAGTATGACTTGTAAGTCAACGGGAAAAGTATCGTCTTTACAATCAATGTGAGCAAAAGAATTAATATACCATAACTATGAATAAACTTACCAAGGAAGTTGAACAGAGGAATAACAAAATACTGATTCACCCAACGGAATATTCCCCAGCCTAATGGCATAATCTTTTCCAAATCGAGCCGTTTTTCTGCAACAACACCATTATCATACGATTGTAACAAAGAAAACAAGTTCGGTCCGAAATAGAAACGCATATCTGTAGACTTTGTACCTTTCAGATCGAATGGCACTGATGTAGTCGTCTTATATTCCTTCATATAGGTTGTATCATTCGGAAGCATTTTCAAATCAACAGTAGTCGATTCAAATCCTTCGCCATCAGTAATTAAAACCGATGAGAAATACATATCCTTATAAGCAACCCAATTCAGACGATTGGAGAGTTTTTTACTGCTATTGCGTGTTTCGCTCAAGTTCTCAACATTATCAGCAACAAATTTATAATATACTGTTGCATAACGATCTTCAAACTTGCGTCCTTTTTCCTGCTGTGGAATTTTAGATTGCCATAACAAATCAAAAGAAGTAGTTCCTGGCGACAGAATACCATTCATTCCGGTCCCTTTCATGGAGAACTTCACCATATAATCGCCGGGATTCAAAGTATAGATAAAATCCAAATAACTACCTTCGCCTGCATTTAAACGCATGGTCAAACTTTTGCCATCAGCACTTTTAATTGGTGTAAAATAGAGGTCACTTGTGTTGATAACACGATTCCCAGCCGTTACAAGCGTAAAATCAAATGTTGAATTATCCTTATCGAACAAAGTAACCGGATGACCTCGGAAATCATCATATTTTTTCAATGATACCGATTCGATGCGTCCGCCTTTATTGCTCAGACTCATCTTTATCACTTCGTTCTCGAGAATAATGGTACTGTCGTTGCCCGTCATAGCTGGAGCAAACACTCCATAAGTATTTTGCAGTTTCGCAACTTTATCTGAATCAGACATTGTTTGAAGGCTATCATTTGGTGCAACAGACTTTTTCTCAGCCTTTTGAGCTTCCAACTGTTTTGCCAGTTCAACCTTTGCAATAGAGTCTTGCATACGACGCTGTGCCTCCAGTTGCTCAGGATTTGGTCTATTGATCCAAGTAAAAATAACCAGAACAATGCCTATGAGTATAAAACCTAATACTGTATTTTTATCCATCTATCAATCTTTTTTTGCGTTTTCCACTGCTGCTTTAACGAATCTCACAAACAGCGGATTCGGATTCACTACGGTACTATTATATTCGGGATGGAATTGCACACCGACAAACCATTTTAGTTTCGGAATTTCCATTATTTCGACCAAATTAGTGTCTGGGTTCTCACCGACACACATCATGCCGGCAGCTTCGAACTTACTCTTATATTCATTATTGAATTCATAACGATGGCGATGACGCTCCTGAATATGTTCCTTACCATAAGCCTCGTAGGCTTTAGAACCTTTCTTTAATACACATTCATAAGCACCTAAACGCATAGAACCACCCATATTTGTAATATTCTTCTGTTCTTCCATCAAATCTATTACTTTATATGGCGTATTTGGATCCATCTCTGTTGAATTAGCGTCAGTCATACCCAAAACATCACGGGCGAACTCAATTACCATGCACTGTAAACCAAGGCATACACCCAAACAAGGCACGTCGTTTTCACGAGCATACTTGATTGCGGCAAATTTACCTTCTATACCTCGTTGTCCAAATCCCGGAGCAATCAGAATACCATCCATATCTTTCAGTTGTTCAGCTGCATTAGCCTCGTTAAGTTTTTCTGAATGGAACAAATGAAGATCAAGTTTCCGATCATTATAAATAGCAGCCTGGAACAAAGACTCATCTATTGATTTATAAGCATCCTGCAATTCTACATATTTGCCAACCAAACCAATCTTTACCTTCTTTGTGGCTGCATTCATTCTATTCAAAAAATCATGCCAAGGTTTCATCTCAGGTTCCTGACCAGCTTCAAGGCCCACCTTACGAAGAATCACTTCGTCCATCTTCTGACGTTGCAATACCAATGGGACTTCATAGATGGTTGGAACATCGATTGACTGAATAACAGCATCTTTTGAAACATTACAGAACAATGCAACTTTACTGGTTATACTTTCGTTAAGCTCATGCTCTGTACGAAGTACCAAAATATCCGGTTGAATACCCAGTTCCTGCAATTGCTTTACAGAATGCTGTGTAGGTTTTGTTTTATACTCTTTGGCTGCGGCAATATATGGCACATATGTAACATGAATATTCACACAGTTCTTACCCATCTCCCACTTCAGCTGACGAACACTTTCAATAAACGGCAAAGATTCGATATCACCCACAGTTCCACCAATCTCAGTAATTACAAAGTCGTATTTGTTTTTTGATCCGAGCAGTTTTACATTGCGTTTGATTTCATCGGTAATATGAGGAACAACCTGAACTGTCTTCCCCAAAAAATCACCACGACGTTCTTTGTTAATCACATTCAAATAAATACGGCCAGTAGTCACATTGTTGGCACGTGTTGTCGGAACATTCAGAAAACGTTCATAGTGTCCCAGATCCAAGTCTGTTTCACATCCATCAACCGTTACATAGCATTCGCCATGTTCATAAGGATTCAATGTTCCTGGATCGACATTAATATACGGGTCAAATTTCTGAATGGTTACTTTGTAACCTCTTGCTTGAAGCAGTTTACCCACTGATGCGGAGACTATTCCTTTTCCTATTGAAGAAACAACACCGCCTGTAACGAAAATGTACTTTGTATCTGCCACGATTATATATATTTATATTTCTTATGTTACGCATTTTAAAGCGACAAATTTACGTATTTCAGTTTATATTACAAAGGGTGATGCCTTTTTTCCTTCCTTTATGACAGAAAGTGCTTGTTTTGCATAGCCATG
>JGI20225J14565_1000242_pt1 | contig 12577 bp, 9 predicted proteins | sample BioMet4_FD_14565 | JGI IMG/M metagenome (IMG submission 14565) | reverse complement strand
ATCTGCAGCTGTTCGGTTCGGAAGCTCCCTGCCTGTGGCAATTCAACGTACCTGACACGGTAGGACAACAACTTCACAAATCGGCGTCGTCCATCTCCATGGCACAGATGGGAGCACCTTTTTACGGATGGCAATCAACTCCGGCCAGGCCTTCACACAATGGATAATCAGCGGCTTTTGTACCTCCTCGGCCAGCTCTATTTGCTGCAAAAACACCGTTTGCTGTAATTCAAAATCAGTTTTACATAGTTTATCCAATCCGGCTTCGCCGATCAGTTTCACCCGTTTTGTCCCCGCTACTCCGCCCAGCATCCGCAACTGTTTTTTCCAGTCGGCACCGATATGCCACGGATGCAAACCTACGGAAATCAAGCGTTCACTTCCATCCGTCAAAGCTTCAGCGGGAGACAAATTATAGATAGCTATCATTGTTTCAACATTTCTGCATTCCAAGATTCCAATGTTTCGAAGCTCCTCGATTCAACGATTCAACAGTTAAACAATTCAACCATTGCCTACCGTCTACTGACTACTGTCTACTGGCTACTGGCTTCAGGCTCCTCTTTGAAAAACTCCCTGGAAAAACTCACTAAATAGACCTTTTCGGTAGCACGGGTCAGGGCTGTGTAGAGCCAGCGGTAATAATCGGTATTGAGTTGCTCTTCAGGAATGTTTCCCTGGTCAATGAAGACCGTCTTCCACTGCCCGCCCTGTGCTTTGTGACAGGTAACCGCATAGGCGAACTTCACCTGCAGCGCATTGTAAAACTCGTTCTTCTGCATCTCTTTGGCCCGTTCGCGGCGGTTACCGATATGGGCATAATCTTCGCTCACAGCTTCGTAGAGTTTTTTATTCATCTCATTCAGGCTTGCAGGCGTTTCCGCTTGCAGAGCTTCCACCAGAATACGCACCTCTATCTCGCAGTCGTAATCGATAAACCGCAGCAACACATCGGCAAAGCGGAAGCCGTACAACTCTCGGTAACGAAGGATGCGCTGCACTTCGGCCACATCGCCATTGGCTATAAATTCCATTTCGGGGTAATCCTTGCTCCAGAAATAGTTATTCTTCACCACCATCACCAGATCGCCACCGCTGAGTTCCTCCTCTTTCTGAAACACACGGGCACGAATGCCGTTGTTGTAAAGGTTGGCCCGTTTGTTGGAACGGGTAATGACAATGGTATCCTCCACACCGGTTTTGTTATATTCCGCCTGTAACGTATCGATCAATTCGTCGCCCGGAAGATTCCGTATATCAGTAAATGGCGCCACCTCGAATTGCGGATGAAGGTGAGTCGTTCCTTCCTGCAAATTATTGCGCAAAGCGGTAGCATTAAAGAGTATTCCACTCTCTTCTGCCTGACGAACCACCTGAGTGAGCGTGAATTCCGTCACGTTCAGTCCGAAGCTTTGCAATTTCGAGAGTTCAAGAGCAGGACTCACAGGTTGCATCACGGGCGGCAACTGAGCCGTATCGCCCAGCAGAATCATGCTACACCCATCGCTTCCGTAAACATATTGCACCAGATCGTCGAGCAGTTGCCCCGACCCAAACATGCTCCCCTCTCCCGACATATTGGCAATCATCGAAGCCTCATCGACAATGAACAACGTATGCTTGTGCAGGTTGTTATCGAGGGTAAAAACGAAGTCAGCCGCCGATTTCTGGCGGTATATTTTCTTATGAATGGTAAATGCCGGATGCCCTGAGTAGTGCGACAACACCTTGGCCGCGCGCCCTGTTGGCGCCAGTAACATTACCTTTTGTGCAAGTTCGTCGAACGTCTTCACCAAAGCACTCACCACCGATGTCTTTCCTGTCCCGGCATATCCTTTCAGCAAAAATGCTTTTTCCCGCTCTTGTGAAGTCAGAAAAACAGATAACGATTCGATCAGAGACGACTGTTGCGCCGTCGGCTCGAACGGAAGTTTGGAAAGAATTTTATCTAAAAGGAAACGATTAAGCATAAATTTTAACTCCTTCTGTCGTGCCGTTTAACCCGGATCGGTCGTCGGGACACAACCCGCCAGCGCGACATAAAAAACAATAGACAAGCCGATTAAACAACAAGCCCAACCTTAGCTCCGAGTCCCGCTTGGTTAAAGTTAATTAAAATACAAGTCATCGGGTTTGAGGCTATAAAACTTACTTTATCTTTGCAGTGTATTATTGTAGTAATACAATGATACGATAAAACACATTAACCTTGATTTGTTGTTGAATTACCGGCCAGAACTACAAATGTACGGTTTTATTCGCAACCCGCAGTAAGGGCGGTAATTATTCAGGCAAAAAGCGTTATTACAATCGAAAGCAAACATTTACATACAATGATAACACTACGCGACGTAAACAAAACCTACTACACCGAAGCAACTTCGCTGCATGTACTGAAAGGCATCGACCTTCACATCGAGCAGGGAGACTATGTGTCGATAATGGGAGCTTCGGGTTCCGGCAAATCGACCTTGCTGAACATATTGGGAATTTTGGATAATTACGATACCGGCGATTACTACCTCAACAACAAACTGATCAAAGACTTGTCGGAAACACAGGCGGCCGCTTACCGCAACGAGATGATCGGCTTTGTGTTTCAATCGTTCAATCTGATCAACTTCAAAAATGCGATGGAGAATGTGGCTCTGCCGCTCTACTATAAAAATGTCAGCCGTAAAAAACGCAACGCCATGGCACTGGAATACCTCGACCTGCATGGGTCTGAAAGATTGGGCATACCATCTTCCGAACGAGATGTCGGGTGGACAAAAACAGCGGGTAGCTCTTGCACGCGCCATCATTTCGCAACCCAAAATTCTGCTGGCCGACGAACCGACCGGTGCGCTTGACAGCCAAACCACCGAAGAGGTGATGCAGCTACTCGGAGAACTTAACCAGACCGGCATCACGACCATCATCGTTACACACGAAAAGGCCGTAGCCGACGAAACGCGCAAAGTAATCCACATCAAAGACGGGCTGATACAGAACATCCAACACAACTAACCTTTCAACCGGACACATTCATAATCTTCATTCGATGAATACACTTCAGGAAATATGGTCGAGCCTCCGACACAACAAACTACGCACCATGCAGGTATTGCTCAACAAAGAGCTGCTGCAAATTGCCAACGACCAACTGGCATTAACCAAAACAAAGATAGAACAACGTCAGGTATTGGTATCCAACGGCAAAATGGCCGAAGGCGAAATGTACGAATTGCAGGCGCAGGCTGCCAAAGAGGAGCTGAGCCGTACGCAAAACGAAAACGCGTTGAAACTGTCGTTGCTCGATCTGGCCCAGATCATGGAGATCGACAATTTTGAACAGCTGGATGTGGTGGTACCGGAAAATCTTATCGACAAAAATCCCATGATTATTTCCGCGCAAACGATCTACGAAAGCGCCATCACTCACCGCCCCGAGATTAAAAGTGCAGAATACCACCTGTTAAGCGGATCGAAAGATATGCTGGCCACCAAAGCCGAGCTCTACCCTTCGCTGAGCTTCGGAGCCAATTCGGGCACAGGGTATTACAACATGAGCCATGCCAACAACGAGGCGTTCGGGAAACAGTTGAAAAACAACCTGACGACATCCGTCGGACTGACCCTCTCGATTCCTATCTTCAACAAGTTTGACGTACAAAACCGGGTGAAGATTGCCCAAAATGGAATTGAAAACAACAAGCTCGACATTCAGAACGCCAAACTGGATATGAAAAAGTCGATTCAACAGGCCTATTATAATGCACTGGCAGCTCAAAGCCGCTGGGAAGCAGCGCTGAAGTCGGAAATAGCCAGTCAGGAAGCATACCGTTTTGCCAACCAGAAGTACGAAGCCGGACGGGCATCGGTCTACGAACTCTATCAGGCCAAAAGCAACCTCACACAGGTACTTTCTGAAAAGACTCAGGCCAAATACGAATATGCCTTCCGCATCAAAATTCTGGAGTTGCTGAAATGAAATTGATTTGAAAATGTGGAAATTTGAGGATTTGAAGATGAAACCTGCATTTCGATACTCTTCAATACTGAATTTAAGGTTACAGTAGGGGGCTAAGCAAAAGGATATGCTTTTGAAGCAACTTGCTTGTCACTATCCGACTGGTGGCCTTAATCCTCAAATCTCCACATTTTCAAATTTTCAAATTGTTTCCGTACCTTTGCGGAAAATTTTTCAGCGATGCAAAAACCCTCCATACCCAAAGGAACGCGCGACTTTTCGCCCGAAGAGATGGCGAACCGCAACTATATTTTCAACACCATTAAGTCTGTTTTTCAACTCTATGGCTATCGCCAGATAGAGACTCCCGCACAGGAGAACCTCTCGACCCTGATGGGAAAGTACGGCGAAGAGGGCGACAAGCTTTTGTTCAAAATATTGAATTCGGGCGATTTTGCCGGTGGCGTTGCCGATGACGAGTGGGCGAACAAAAACAGCGTAAAACTAACATCAAAGATCTCCGAAAAGGGACTTCGTTACGACCTCACCGTTCCTTTTGCCCGTTACGTGGTGCAGCACCGCGACCAGATTACCTTTCCTTTCAAACGTTACCAGATTCAGCCGGTATGGCGCGCCGATCGTCCGCAAAAAGGGCGTTACCGTGAATTCTACCAGTGCGATGCCGACGTGGTGGGAAGCAATTCGCTGGTAAACGAAGCCGAACTGCTGCAAATGATCGATGAGGTATTTCACCGCCTGAACATCAATGTTACCATTAAACTCAACAACCGCAAAATATTGGCTGGTATTGCCGAAATCATCGGACAATCCGACAAGATTGTCGACATCACCGTAGCTATCGATAAACTTGATAAGATCGGACTCGCCAATGTGAATACCGAACTGATTGAGAAAGGCATTCCGCAGGATGCGATCGACCGCCTGCAACCGGTACTATTGCTTCAGGGCAGCAACACCGAAAAACTGAACACGCTGAAAACCGTGCTGGCGGCTTCGGAAACGGGGCTGAAAGGCGTAGAGGAGCTGGAAACTATCTTCGATCTGGTATCGTTGACTCACATTGCCACTACCATCGAACTCGACCTGACTTTGGCCCGCGGCCTGAACTACTACACCGGTGCCATCATCGAGGTGAAAGCGAACGATGTACAGATCGGCAGCATCAGCGGCGGCGGTCGTTACGATAACCTCACCGGCGTATTCGGCATGGACGGCATTTCGGGTGTGGGTATCTCCTTCGGTGCCGACCGCATCTACGACGTGCTCAACCAGCTGAACGGTTTCCCTGCCATGTCGGAAGAGAATACACGCTTGCTGTTTATCAACTTCGGCGACAAGGAACAACGTTTCTGTCTTCCGTTGCTGAAGGCGGTACGCGCAGCCGGTATCAATGCCGAAATCTTCCCCGAAGCGGCAAAAATCAAGAAACAGATGAGCTATGCCGACAGCAAAAAGATTCCCTTCGTGGCGATTGTCGGCGAAAACGAAATCAACGCCAATGCCGTTATGCTCAAAAACATGACGAGCGGCGAACAGCAGTTGGTTCCGGTCGACGAGTTGGTCGACAAGATGAACGCTCAGTAAAAAATAGAGAAAGGATAACGACGGTTATCCTTTTTTTGTAATATGATTATCTGATATTTTGCCAAATGGCTTGAAAAGCCCAATTTGCATAACCACAGGTCTGTGACCTGTGTGAATATAAGCCGCCAACTATACGACCGGAAAGGTCGGACAAGGGTTAAAGTAATACCTTTCTGGCTGTATGAAAAACTATTAAGTGATATTCCGATAATCATATGTTGTAATAATACCCTTACCATTAAGGCATTAAGATAGTTGAGAACACGACTTCATTTTTCTTAATTTCTTAATGGTTTGTATCAGACAAAAAGATGAAGCAAGAAGGATTGGCAAAAAGGTGTGTATTGTTGGTAACCGGGCTGTTTATCATGGCTCTCGGGGTAGTGTTGTCGGTCAAGGCAAACCTGGGTACCTCGCCCATCTCCGCCCCACCCTACGTCTACAGCAAGGCTTTCCCGCTCACGATGGGAACCACTACCATCCTGATGAACATGGGGCTGATTCTGCTGCAAATCTTGCTGTTGCGCAAGCAATACCAATGGATTCAGCTCACGCAGCTCATAGCCGTCTCCGTCTTCGGACTCTTCATCGACCTTACCATGCCGTTAGTCTCCTGGATTCACACCTCCAACTATTTCGCGCAATGGGCGCTCTGCCTGTTGAGCTGCATGGTGCTGGGCTTCGGGGTCTTTCTCGAAGTAAAAGCGAAGGTAACCTACCTTGCCGGTGAGGGATTGTCGCTGGCCCTTGCCAAAGTGTTCCGGCTGGAGTTCGGCAAAGCCAAAGTGAGTGTCGACTGTTCATTAGTCGTGCTTGGCGTGGCGAGCTCATTTTTGCTATTGCACCGGTTAGAAGGTGTACGCGAAGGCACAGTGGCGGCAGCGCTCTTAGTGGGCACCATCGTCCGTTTTTATGCCAAACACGTTTCGTTTATCGACCAATGGCTGGGCAACAAACCGGTTGAGGAAGAACAAGTTCCTACCGTTGCCGAACCGAGACAGCAACTCATCATCACCATCGCCCGCGAATACGGCAGCGGTGGGCACGAAATCGGTGAAATACTGGCCCGCAAATTAGGCATCGCATTCTACGACAGCAAACTGATCGATCTCACGGCACTCGAAGGAGGATTTACGCCAGAGTATGTACAAGATCACGAACAAAAGCTGGCCAATACGCTCCTCTACGACCTGTACGAACAGAACTATGCCTACGTAAACGAAGAGATGCCGCCGCTCGATTCGCTCTTTATGGTGCAGAGCAAAGTGATACGCGACATTGCCGCACGTGAGTCCTGCGTCATTGTGGGTCGTTGCGCCGACTTTATCCTCAAGAGCCAGCCCACGTTCAACATCTTTGTACACGCCGGTAAAGAGTTTCGCATCGACCGTATTATTCACAACTACCGCATTGCGCCCGAACTGGCCGCGAAAGAGCTGGAGCGCAAAGACCGCGAACGCATCAACTATTGCCGTCGCTACACCCACAAAACCTGGGGCGATGCGGCGAATTACCACCTCACCGTCGACAGCTCGCTCTTCGGCACCGAAGGCTCTGCAGACCTCATACTGGAGGCCTTGGAGAAAGAAAAACAGCGTAAAGCCTAATTTTTCGCTCTATCCTTTCGTATTTCTTTTTCAGTTTTCCTCGCTTTGGCTGCTTGTCGGCTCGAAGCGTCGCATTGAGCAAAATGCAAATTATTTCCATACTTTCAAGGCGTTACAGAAAGAAAAACATACATTTGCAAAGAAAATCATGCAAATAATATAATTACACAACTAAGTATCATCCTAGTTAGTCGTAAAAATTTATGCAATACATGAATTTCAGAAATGACAATCAAAAATGAAACAAGCTGAGAATAATATTGAAGAAATAAGCAAACACTATGCTGTTTACGATGAAATTGAAACCTCATCTAAACTCATTCGACTTGGATTTGGGGAAATCCAAAATCTAGACCAATCAAACGATTTTTATTTTTTACCATTTCAATTATTATCTCAAGGCTTTGAAAGATTAATGAAGTCTCACATCTGTTTGGGATATCTATATAAAGAAGGAAAATATCCAACGATCTCTTATATAAAAACGCTAGGCCATGATTTAGAGAAGTTACTAAAAGAGATTCTATCTGAATATTTTATTGATCAAGAACGCACAATTTTACTAAACGACAAAATTTTCTTGAAAAATAATGTTGAGCTAAAAGAACTCTTATACATACTATCTGAGTTTGGGAAGCTTGCTCGATACCATAATTTTGATGTAATAACAGGAAGTCAAAAGCCCAGCGTAAACCCTAAAGATCTTTGGGTTGCCTTTCAAAACAAAATTATTTTTTCGGATACAACAATAATGAGTAAAATAGATAATTGGGACTTACACAATGAAGTTTTTGGTGATTTATCAAGATATATTCTTATTACATTTGAGAAATTTATATCAGCATTATCTCGTCAATTCTCATTTGGAGCCTTAGGTGAGAAAGGCATTCAATTCTCTATTCCATTTTCTGATTTTGGAGTTCTTTACGACAAAAATTTTGGGAATACAGACTATAGACACAATACAACTAGATATCAAACTAAGCCAAGGAAAATTCACAAAAGGACTCCTGCTGATGAGCTTGATAGAAAATACAACTCGAATTTCATTTCTCAATCTATCAAAAAAATCGAATTTGATGGAGAATGGCCTTTTTATACAGATGAAGTAATTATTGAATGTAGAGACAAAAACTGGTGTATTGTCACTATTGATGGTTATGATTATGCACTGAATGGATCAGCAAAAAGCAGATATAAATTAGAAGATGCGCATGAAGCTGGAATGGCTATTCTTGGCAAAGGAACAGGGGAATTTATAAAAATGGCTCTTGATCTTGGACGACAAAAACCTGACAGATAACATTATACTTATTCACAAAAAAAAGATATGTCAATCTCTTAAAAAAACACTAAGACTACCCTCGCTGCCGCACGATTAGCGAAGCGTATCGTGTGGACAAACCATACGGTGGAGCAAACTTGAAACACAAGCCACCCGCTCCGGAAGGACGGAATGACGATGTAAATGCCGGTTTGTACACATACCATTGAAACACTTATATTTTGTCCCTTAATAAAAACACACCCATGAAAAAACTCACATTACTTTGTCTGGCCGGAATGGTCTGTTCGGCACTGGCATCGGGTCAGGTGCCTTCACTCAGTGACTTCAAAACGGAACCGGTAACGGTGACTACCGGCTACTCACTGAAACTCCATTCGAACATTCTCAACGAGGATCGTACCATCAATATCGCTCTGCCGGAGGGCTACGAAAAGAGTACGAAGAAATACCCGGTGCTCTACATGCTCGATGCGCAGTGGAACTTCAACCACACGGCGCAAAACCTCGGCTGGCTCTCCAACTCCGACATCAAGAGCATTCCGCAAACCATTGTGGTGGGCATCGTAACCGGCGGTGACAGGCGCGAACACGATCTTACCCCTACACCGGGCGATAGCCACAAGGGCGGCGGTGGTGACAGCCTCTACCGCTTCATCAAAGAGGAGTTGATTCCGTTCGTAGAGAAGAACTACCGTACCTACAACTACCGGCTGTTGGGTGGCGTGTCGTACGGAGGCCTGTTTGTGATGAACGCCTTTGTCAACGATCCGCTCTACTTCAACGGCTACCTCTCCCTCAGTCCGAGCATGTGGTGGGACAACAATATCATTCTGAACAAAACGAGTGCACTGCTCTCCAAAACACCAGAGTTCCCCACGCGGCTCTACCTGACCATGGCCAACGAAGGGCTGTCGATGGGTGTCGATTCGCTGGACGCCCTGCTGAAAAAATACGCGCCCAAAAACTTTGCATGGAAATTCGACAAGCACCCCGACGAAGTACACAACACCATCCACTTCAAAGGCATCTGGGACGGCATTAAGTTTCTGCTGGCCGACTGGCACTACCCCTTTATCGATTTCGGAACAAAGGAAAAACCGTTCACTGCTTCCGGCGCAACAGGTTCGGCATCAGCAGCTCCTAAAGTTGTAAAACTGCCTTCCGCGACTATCGCCGGTTACAGCGGTCTCTATCAGGACTCGTTTGGCAGACTGCTATTGCTCACAAAGACTGACAATGCCCTGCAACTGTCGTGCGACCAGTTGCCCGGTCTCACACTTTATCCCGAAACGACAAACAGATTCTTCCTATCGGCTAATGCCGCGCTTGAGAAGCTCCATTTGAACAATGTACAGGTACAGTTCGAATTTGCACAAAACGACTCGCTGGCGATAACGGCAAACGGGCAACTCGAATGTACGGCAAAAAAGCTGACACACTCTCCAATCGTGACTTTATCCGATGAGGTTCTGCAACAATTTGTGGGAACATATGCTGCTTCGATTCCAAAAAGCAACTTTCGGATCACAAAAAAAGAACACACGCTGACGCTTGCCACCGATGCCGCTCCTTTCACGCTCTACACGATGAGCGCCAACAAACTTTTTGTTTTTGTCAACGGAATGGGATTGGAACTGGAATTTTTGAAAGATGCGTCGAACAATACGACCAGAGTCAATGTCACCAAAGACGGCAAAGTGATGCTGGAAGCAAAAAAGACGAACTAAGAATGCACGTCGGCATGTTATGTTTTGCATCTTTGCCCGTCATTACGGAGACAAGTTATATTTTACACTCATAAAAACGACCCCTAATGCCAAAGAAGAACTATTGCTTTGTGTTGCTTATTTTATTGTTATCACTGCCCCTAAAAGCGCAAGAAGTCAGGAACTACAATCTATCCGTCAATCTCGACATAAAACAGAACGCTGTTCATGTGGAAGGTGCTATGAAAATAGATTTTAAAGATAAGGACACCATTGCATTGGTCTTATGGAAACAAACCACAATTCGTACCATTAAAGGAAAGCGCACTAAAATAGCATTCAGGTTCGATACCGTCGCGCCATCGCCTATACTGTTTGTGTCTAACGGCAGAGTACTCACGCTAACGAAAAAAGCCGGCTCTCCGGCTTTGCAAACGGTTCTGGTAAGTTACGACTGCCACATGAAAGGGCTGGATCGATGGGCGCAGACATTTCTGGATGAATGGGTCGAGCTCAACATGTACAGTGCATGGTATCCGCTGAACAACGAGAGCAAAAGCTTCACCTCCACTATCGATATCACCATGGACAAAGCCTACAAGGTAACCGGTTCGGGCATTATTTCGGGCAAGGATGGCCACTGGTTGATGAAACAGCCGTGGAAGGCTTCCGACAATGTGATTGTGGCATCCAAAGAGCTGAAGACAAAACAAAAACAAACCTCCAAATCGCATATCGAACTAAATTACAGTACCCTGAAAGAGAACGAAGCCGATTCTATTTTTACGGAGTGTCAATTTATGTTCGATCTATACACAAAACTATTTGGATCTCAAGACAGTACCTATTTCAAACTGGCGGTTGTCCCTACCGATGAAGGAGGCGGTTATTCGCGGAAAAACTTCATTTCCTGGCGCACCAATCATTTCAACTTCAACACCCGTATCGGACTTGCACACGAGATAGCCCATTTTTGGTGGAACCATGCCAATACAACTACCTGGGAAGATTGGTTGAACGAGTCATTTGCCGACTATAGCAAGTTGCTTTACATCAGAGAACGTATCGGAAACCGCGTATTCAAACTAAATATCGACTTCTTTCAAAAGAGAAGCAAAGAGACACCTCCTATCTGGGGGCTCAATCGCAACAACGAGAAAGCTGATATTGTGTTTTATCAAAAAGGAGCTTTGATCTTGTATGACCTCTCGCAAAAAGTGGGCGAAGCGAAATTCTTTGAGTTTCTAAAAGAGGTATCAACCACCAAAGTAAATACCACCGACCGGTTGCTTTCGTTGGTCGAGCTCCGATTCTCAAAAGAGATTAGGGAGTGGCTGGAGACACAACTGAAAACAGCATAGACTGGTGCCGATAGGCGTTCCGATCTGTATACACAACGAAACAAGAGGATGCCTTTTTGAAAGACATCCTCTTGTTTGATTATGGAGAGGAAATTAATCAGTACTTGATAACTACTCCCAGGTTGAACGAACTCCCACGTCCTTTGCCATACAATGTATTGAGCACATAATATTGCGAGCGGGCAAGAAAATAATCGGTATTAAACAGATTGTCGATGCCGAGGGTGAGCGAAACATTCCGATTGACAGCATACGATCCGTTGAAACTGAACACGTGATAGGCTCTGACTGGGCCTTCGTAAGGATTGTACAAACCGGATGATAGTTGGGCAAACCGGTTCCGCGACAATACTCCCAGGTATTGCAGGCGGAGGTTAAGACCCGTCAAAGGAGCATAAGCGATGTAGGAGGTTACTTTCGGAGCCGAGATGCGCCGTCCGTTCATATAGGCATTGTAATGCCCGGTGGATGCCGTATCTTGTTTGCCTTCAATATAGCTGAAAGTCGCGTTGGCTTCCAAACGGGAGTTAAAACGGTAATTGGCCAATGCCTCGAATCCGTAAATGTGTTCGGGTGTTCTATTCAGCACAAATACTCCGGTAGCATTATCATAGGTCATTTCTGTGCCGAGTTTGGAGGTGCTGTAAAACGCGCTGAGTTCGAGGCGGAGGTTTCCGAGTTGACTGATGGAACCTATTTCAAAGTTATTTACTTTCACGGCAGTTGTGTTGATATCACGAATATCCTTCACTTTGGATGCCCGTAGAGCCAATCCGATGTCGGCGACCGAAAAGCCCTGCGAAAAGCTCACGAACGGAGAGAAGGCTTTGAACCGGTTGAACCGGATGCCGATGTTGTAGAGCGCGGCGTTATATGACAGATCGCCACCCTTCACCGGAATGCTGGGAGTAACCGTTTTACCATTGGCATTGGTAAGCCGGAGTGTCTGGTAGTCGTCCACACCGATATGGGTATTTTCGAACCGGAATCCTCCGTTGATGATAATATCGTTGTGTATAATCCACTCCGTTTCAACGAAAGGAGCCAGGTTGTTCATG
>JGI20225J14565_1000212_pt1 | contig 13206 bp, 8 predicted proteins | sample BioMet4_FD_14565 | JGI IMG/M metagenome (IMG submission 14565) | reverse complement strand
GCGATACATTTGAGATGCCATCTCTGGCTCAAATCATCAGAGAAAAAAGCTCAGTGAGTGGAAATTGAGGGATTTCCACTCAATTTGAAGAGGATACTTTTATTTTGTTTTTTGCTTCTTCTGCCTGGCTCGAGCGTTCTATTTTGTGCAAATATATGTACAGTGTTCACAGTTTTAAAAACTAAAATATTTGCTGTATTCTGTACCTTAAAAGCCTTTTATTTTGTTTTTTGCTTCTTCTGCCTGGCCCGAGCTTCGCTCGGTGAAAGACAGGTTTTAGACGATGAATATGGTTTTCTGGGATTTTTACCACAGTATTTTTATTTTTAACCGGCCGTTCGCTTTAGATTAGTGAATTCACTGAGCCAAAGCAACGTCATTAGACGTCTTACACGGAGCTTGTTACGCTCGACGAAGGAGAGCGGCCTTTTAAAAAAAAGAAATCAAAAAAATAGTTTCAATGTTTTATATTTTACAAAACGAAAATTCAGTAACTCCTATATGTGAAAAACCGTTTATTATTATTTTTTGCTTTTTTGGCCTGGCCCGAGCTTCGCTCGGTGAAAGACAGATTTTAGACGATGAATATGGTTTTCTGGGATTTTTACCACATTATTTTTATTTTTGGCATACTGCCTGATGTTCCTGATACCTTTTCTGCAAAATCAAAATTGCACTGGCGCATTTCGCTGCAAGCAATAGAGTATCTTAGTGCCAGCGTTCCAAATTTCATTAAAGGAGACAATAACCTTAAACAATCTATAGTCAAGAACCAAAATTTCTCCACCAATCTCAAGTGAAAGGTTAACCACGGAAAACACGGAAAACACAGAATTAAAGGGAATAGGGGCACAATTTTTCCGTGCTTTCCGTGTCTTCCGTGATTATAAAATAGATGCAAATACTTACGTTATGGACTCTACATAAAAAATTGCGTTAGAATCTATGATTTGAGAGCTTCATTGCACAGACTTTCATTTTCCAGAACTCTGTTCCCGATACTTTCTTTTTCTAGAACTTCATTCTCTACACTTTTGTTTTCCATAACCCCATATCCATTACTTTTATTCTCTGGAATCCCTTTCTCCAAACTTTGATTTTCCAGAATCTCATTCTCCAAGTTTTTATTTTCTGAAATTTCATTCCCTATGCTTTCATTCTCTGCACTTTCATTCCCTGCAGTACCATTGCTCGCACCTGCATTGCCAACTTCGCTGTTGTTATTGGTCTCTTTAATCAGATACTTCAGCTTTGGAGAAACATTCTCAGCTCTGTCATCCGGCTTAACTGAAGGCAGGTTAAATGAGCCGCCACCAGGAAAACTAGATATTGGTAATTGCGTATTTGACGTATTTTCATTCCTCAGATCCTGTATTAGAGAGTTTATATCTCCCCTAATCTCTAGCTGGACCCTGAAAGGAGGAAAATTCGTGTCATTGTTTTTTGATATGTTAAATGAAGGAAATGTCGGCTCCAAACCTGCTTTTGATAGTATCAGGAACCCTGCTATTAGAAAAAGGAAAAAACAACAGGCGTATCCTGCAATTCTTTTCTTTTGCCAGATTTTATTCTTTTTTGGAGGCGCTTCCTGAGTTTTTGGAAAATCGTTACCATGAGCATCATTAAGATTAAAAACATTCTTGTATTCTTTTAGGCTTTTCTCCTGAATTTGGTCTCTCATTTCCACCAAATTTGCCTTTTTATCATGCGCTGTAGAAGCTCGGATTTTTCCGCCTTCAAACGTAAAATCAGGGTCAGTTTCTCCAGGGCCAGCCGAGATATCAGTCTGCGAAGGATAAAGGGACAGAGCAAAGCTGAAGCCCGGAAAGATAATGGATTTTAACTTAAATATCAAACCGGCAGGCAGAAAAAGCCCGTTTGAAAGGTCTGGGGTCCAGACTGAAACCTCCTCCCCTGAAAGAACCTTTTTCTCCAGACAATCAGGAAGGTTTCCAGCGCTTTTTGGAGGAAAAATGTCGAAAATATCTCCTTCTTTCCACAACCCAATTACCTGATACCGAATTGATTGCAGTCCTTCGGTTCGGTTTTTTGCATCCGCATAAAATCTCCTAATCCAGCCTGGAGCCTCGGTGACAGCTTCTTTGGGAAAGCACTCTATGAATACGGCTCTTTCTTCTCTTCCTTTCCTGATTTTTACAAGGAGGCTGCACCCAAGAAGAAGCTCTCTTTCCCGGACTTCTACGTAAAGGGCACTTCTTTTAATGTCAAGCTGTTTTGCAAGTTCTGAGTATTCCCAGGCTTCCTTAAACCTTTCACTACCCTGCAGTAGCCTCCCACTTGAGCTATAAACTCCAAATTCAGAATGTGAATCTTCAAATTCAGAAGCAAAATCCTCAAACTCAGAAGCAAAATCCTCAAACTCAGAAGCCGAATTTTGCAATTTCACCCACCCTCCAGGGAAAAATCTGGGTGATTCCCTGCTGCTCCTCAGGCAAACCCTTTGAATCTTGAGGAGAAAGGGTTGCATCCACGCTTACGGTATAGAAATAAATAGGGACTCTTTTTGCAAGATTCTGGATTTCCCGGAATGTGTAAATTCTGTCAAGGAGGCTGTAGATCTCGGCCTCAATCTCCCCGGCTTTTTCGGAATTATCCGGAATTTCGGAAAGGTCTTTTAACTTATCTGTTTTGGTCAGTACAAGAGCATAGGACTTATCAGGCCCAAGCTGGTTCATGAGCCGGAAATAGTGCCCGAAAAGGGCTGTCAATTCTTTTCGGCCTTCTCCGTGATAATCCAGGATATAATCTCCATCTACCAGAAAAATAACCTTTCCAGCAGTCTTCATTTTTTTGTAGATACAGGCCAGAATCAGGTTATGAAACTGCTCCCCAGCTTCCTTTGCATACTTGTTTTTCAGAAGCTCAAGAAAACTTAGAGTCCCTATCTGCCTGTGAAGGGCTTCCACACTGAATCCAGGCAGCTTTTCGTTCCCAGATAATTTTTTACTCAGGCTGTGGAGGGCTCCAGAATATTTTTTCTGGTCCAGGTCTTCAGTGTATTCCCCACCATAGTCAATAAAAGTAAACTCTACTGGAAGTAAGCCATTCTTTTTTCCGCGAAGTTCATAAATTGCCAGGTCTGTACGGTTGGTACTTTTTGGAGTTATTCCTCCCTCAAGTTCAGCAAGCATGGATTCAATCCTTAGTTTTTTTTCGCTTTTCTTAGAGAGTTGCCAGACTTTTTCCTCTTCTCTATCGGAAGACAAAATAATTTCCCTATGGGTTCCCTCGTAAAAGTCCACAAAATGGCTGTATAAGGCAAGCAGCAAAAGGGTTTTACCCGACCTCGAAGGTCCGTAAACAAAGACCTCAGAAGCCTGAATGCCCCGAATGAAAGTTGTTGACATTAGCAGGAAAAAAACTGCCAGAAAAGCTATCCCGAGATTATTAAGTTCTTCGGAACTAATTTCGAAGGCCTGCCGTATTCCTTCGATTGAAAACGGGTATACGAACTCGAGAAGCCTTATAAGAAGGTAATAGCTGAGAACAATAAAAAAAAATTGAGACCCTGATCTGGCATACCTTGAAAGGGAACTGAATTGGTTTCTGGAAAGGACCTGCAAATCGAGCAGGCTTCCTGCAAGAAATCCCAGAACAAGGCCGTTTGTGCTTAAAAAATCATGCTGCGAAAGAAGGTGGAGTACAGGCAAAAAGCCTGCAAACAAAAAAAGGCTTCCTCTCCTTGACTGCTCGTGAAGAGCTAGCCCGAAAGCATTTGCAATCAGGAAAGCCGGGATGAAACTCAGCCAGAAAACTCCAGGCCCTGAAATGCTCGGAACTTCAATCCGTCCTCCGTAAGTTATGAGAAGATAGGATAAAAGCAGGATAAAACCTGCTGCAGGCAGTTCAGAGAGCAATTTCCAGTTGCCTTGAATCCTCATGCTTCAATGCCTCTTTTATGCTTTTTTCCTCGTATAGCCTGTTGATCCTTTCTTCTACATTTCCCCCTCTCTTTTCCAGGTTTGCCAGTTCTCCGGCCTCTCTGAGGTCCAGAAGCGCTTTTCGAGTAATGTATTTCCCTTCCTGGAGTTTCAGCACGTGGTGAAGTACGTTATCCTTATTGTTTTCATATACTTCCCAGAAGCCGCCTCCAGCGGTCAGAGGAGAGATATTGTCCAGAAAACCGGACGCAGAGAAGAAGGTAAGGGCAATATCCCATGACCCTGTATGGTTGTGGGTTGCAAGTTTTGCATCATTGATGTTCTTTAAGGCAAGGGTCCCGTTTATCTCATCTTTGATTGCATCGGCTATGCGTTCGCTTGTAAGCTGGCTTGAGATGTAGGATGACCTTGAGGAAACAACAAGAGCGGCTTTTTCGAAGTTCCAGCGTTCAGTCGCGCTGATAGGGATCATCAGGTTGTGAACCCCGAGCTTGTAGCTTTCAATAAGGTTCTTGTATGTGACCAGGATTTCCTCAATGAGTTTATCAAGTTCATGTTTTCCACTGTCATCCCAGTCAAGGTCAGTCATGTCGGAACTTGCATCAATCAGGGAGAGAATCTTCGGGTTTATATCACCAAACTTGGTCATATAGAGGCTGATTGAGGTTTTGCCTCCAAGCCCGTGGAGGTTATTCATCCTGGTAACCTCCTCATAAAATTGTCCGTAATACCTGTTCAGGTCCCTCCGGTTTGCAAGGGTTTCTTCGGTCAGGGTTTCGACTTTTTCAATCAGGGCTGAAAGGGCATGTTTTTCCTGAAGGCTTTTTTCAAGCTCCAGTAATTCCGTTTCGACCCGGCTAAATTTTCCGGAATAGTCTTCCTTTTGAAGGGTCTTTCCGGTCAGGATTTCCCTAAAAACGCTTCTCAGTTTGGGCCGGTCTCTGGACTTAAAACTCTGTTCAATTTCTTCAAGCTCGAAGTCCTGAAGATCCATCCCGAAAAACAGGGATTCGAGCACCTTACTCTTAAGTTCCTCAGACTTTCTGTTCAGGCGTTCGCTCAAAAAGCGCTCAGGAACCGAGAGTTCAAAGGGGCTGCTTATCTGGAGATACTCCCTTCCCGTACTCTTGATATATTCCTCTTTGTTTCGTTTCTTTGCTTCATAGTTCCTGAGGGACTTGGTCTTGTTTCCCTTTATTGCGCCAAGAACTTTTTCCTTTATTCCGGCATTTTCGAGCCGGTTGATTTTGTAGTCATAGAAATAGTAGAGTGCAATTGCTTCAAGGAGACTTCCGAGCTCGTTTAAATTCAGGTCCAGGTCCCTGGAAAGCGTTTCAAGTTCTCTCTGAAGGTCAGGAACCCCGGCCATGAGAAGCCAGCTGTCCTTATCCCCGCTTTTTATATTTCCTTCCTTGAGATTGCCAAGAAACGCATCAATTTTTGTTTTCAGGTCATATTCATGTTCCTGAAGCACCTTCAATTTCTCTTTCTGGCTGAAATATTCTTCAAGCTCCAGGTCGTTGTCGTTTAAGGCTTTGTCAACGGCTTTTTCAACCTGAATGTGAAATTCGTTAAGTAAATCCCGCTCACCATTCTTCCTCTGGAGTTCGGCTTCTACTTCCAGGGTCTCTTCTTTTAAGCTTTTAGCTTTTGCATTCAACCTGTCCATAAAGGAAACAAGGTCCTGTTTTCCTTTCAGGACATTTATAAGCACGGACCCGACAGCTTCCTCTTCAATCCCTGCAGTCCGTTTAAAAAGCCTTGCAGTTTCTTCTATGCCTGAGAGGGCTTCAGGAATCAATCTAAAGAGCACTTTGTCATTTTCATCTTTTAGCTCATCTTCCTTTACACTGAGAGTAAAGGTTTTCACCTTCGAAAGGAAGCTCAGCATATCTTCGTAGTTATTTATTTTTTCGAGACTGGTTTCAGCCGAAATATTATTCTGGATAAAGAATTCAACTGCGCCCGGGCTCTGGTAGTTGAGGAGTTTTTCAATCTCGTTCTTCCAGACTTTTTCGACGTTTCCGTACTCCTTTTTGATATATTCTGAGTCAGCTCGCGTAGGAGGCACTTCCCTGAACAGGTTCTGGCTGTCAAGCAGGGCTTTTACGCTCCTGTTAGTCTCTTTTCGTGTTGCAGTAATCGCTTCGAGTTCCAGGATAACTTCTTCATACTGCTTTTTCAGGGCCTTTAGCTCGTCCACAGGGTACTCGATTACGTGGGCATCTGCAAAAACAAACGATGAGTAAAGGTGTTTTGAGTCGCTCAGGTTAATGTCTCCTTTTTTAATGTGGAAGAAGTTTGTCAGTATGTGAGGGAACATAGAATCGAATTCATGCACTTCTACCTTCGCTTCTTCCCCTTTTTTATATCCTGTAGGCCCAAGCGATGTCAGGATTATGTGATTGAAAAGCCTCTCGTTCAGGTTCAGGTATTCAAGTTCTGTAAGGGCGATTGCAGCGTTTAGCTGTTCTTTTTCACCTTCTTTTGTTGTCGGGATTACCGCAAAGAGCCAGATCTGGCTGCTCTCTCCTTTAAGTGCCCGTATATACCTGGCAAGGTCAATAAACATCCCTGACCCTGTACCTCCTCCAAGCCCGACAATAAGGGCTGTGGTTCCTGTACTGGGAAATGTAGGAAAACCACTTGCCTGCCCCTGGCTCAATACCTTGTAGAAAATAGCCTTTGAAATAGCCCTTCTCCGGTGTACGCCTCCGCCAAAGTCGTCGATTAAAAAAGGGTCAATAGATCTCAGTTCCTCAAAACTGAGCCCAAAGTCTCCTGAATCGTTCATCCACCAGGTTTTGACAAGAGGCTCAGATTTCCGTTCTTTTATCTTTTCTGCAACTTCCTGGCTTGCCAGGTCTGAAACCTGGGTTATATTTGCAAGAGAAGGCAGGTAATAATATTTGTATTCAATATTTCCCCCTGCTCCCATTTCCTGAATTCTGGACTTAACCCTGCTTCTGTACCATTCGTCATCAGCCCTTTCGTTGGCATCCGTATCCATTGTATAAACCCTGAGCCTTTTTCCGAGCACAAGGTAGCTGCCGAGTATCCAGTCATGCCTGCAGACCTCTTCACACAGACGTTTCCCACACCCTCCAAGCCCCACAATCGTCAGGTCCATAGGAAGCTGCAGTGAAATATTTCCCCCTCTGTTCATTCTTCGTCCTCCGAATTTTTAAGTCTTAATCCGATTACAAATCCAAGCAGTGCAGTTGCTAAGAACCCAAGGGCGTACTTCCATTTCATGCTCGACGCGTCTGCTTTTTCCTGGAGCAGATAGTCTGCAAGTTCGTTCGATTCGTTGTGCAGCCCAAGGTCAAAGAAGGCCTGCAGCTTCATACCAAGGACCGGATCGGAAAATCCGTTCAATTTTTCCTTAAACTGTTGACTTTCTTCTTCGGTAGCAAGACTCTCGTTTTTCTTTTCAATCAAATAATCTGCAAGCTTGTTTGCCTCGGTGACAAGCCCGCGGTCAAACATATCCTGAAGGTACATGCTTAAAAACGGGTCTTCGATTTGTGCTGCCTTCTTTTCAAAAGAATCAACGTCAGTAACTGCAATCGTGAATGTGCTTGTATCGCTTCCCTGAATGGCATTTCCTTTTTCATCGGTAGGCTTGATCCGATAATAGGCATACCCTGTCCGTTTAGAGTCATATTTCACCAGTGTAAGTTTCTCATACTGCTGGACCTCAGTGACACCAGGCACCTGGCCGTTTAGCTGGGCAACGATTTTTTTCATATTATCTTTGACTGGAAGCTCAAAGTGGCTCTCATTGCTTTGAAGATTCAACTCTGTAAAATTATAGATTGGCTTGTCGTCATATTTCTCCAGATCCGTATCAAAATACAGATAATCCGCAGCACTGGGAATGCCGCTTATCGTCAAAACGCAACTTATCACCTGCTTTTCCTTAACCTCAGCCGGATGGTCTCCTTCTACGTTAACTTCAACTGCTGATGCAGGCACTGTAAGCCATGGGATTTGAATATGAAATCGTGAACGATTTGCCGAATAGAAAAACTGTTAGAGTAGTGCGTATGCAAACTTCGTCATCGAAGTAAAAGCCATAGCTTTTAGGAAAAATCAGAATATAGGTAAATCTTATTATCGCTTAAGGAAAGTAATGATATAATGGACGGAAGGGGAGCAGAAAGAGGACCTCTGCAACTGGATATAGGCATAGTTGTATCAGGGCTTGGAGGGAACTCCAATCAGGAAAGGGATCAATTCAACGGACTTGTTTCCTTTTTTGGTGTTGATTTTGGACTATATATCGGACCATCCTATAATCCGTTTCGGACTATAGGACCAAGTATCGGCATCGGTGTGGTCATAGGGTCTAATGGTTTTCTGGCTGCAAAATTAGGCATCCATTTCAGAAGAACATTCGGTTTAGCTATGTTGTTTCCTATAGTTCCTATTTATGGTGTTACTGGAGCAAGCTTTTTAGCTGCGCTGCCTATTTCAGAAGGAGCTAAAGCTGCAGCAACTATTCCTTTACTGTTAGTGCCGGCAGCATTCGTATACCAGGGAAATCTCAAAGAATTACGTAGGCACGGAATAGAAACCTTAGCGGAATTGAGAGCACGTCTGCCAGGAAAAAAATATTAATTCATAAAATTAAACCTGAATCTATTAAACCTGAATCTATTAAACCTGAATCTATTAAACCTGAATCTATTAAACCTGAATCTATTAAACCTGAATCTGTTAAACCTGAAACTATCAAACTTGGATCTATTAAACCTGAATCTAAAAATAATGTCTGTGAAGCTTTCTCAATCCCTATCTTTAGAAATCTTCTCACTTTCTCAGGGACTGCCTCTTTAGCAAGTTTCTGGAAATCACAAGTCCGGCGGTTAAGGATTATCCTGACAGAGCGAAGATCTATATCGTTGCCATTAAACCAGTTATCTTTCCAGGATATGGCTATACTTTACTGCACTGGGTCACTCCTCGTCACGATTTTAATAAAATTTGCTGGGTACGGCTATCGGAGGATTAGCATTAAAAGCTCCCTTAATGGTATCTTATCGCATGGGTAAAGGATGTTTTGTGGAACAGGCTATTGGGGTGCAGGCAGGAACCAGTCTGCTGAGCCACGTAAACGGTTTAACTTCGCAGCGGCACTTTGATTGTAGTCACTGATAACTTTCAGGAGCCCAATTTAGCCTGTGATTACGGATCTTGAAGACAGACCAGGGTCTGGACGTAGCAGAATGAAATTAACGGATTAGATAGGAGGAGATTATGGACAGCACGACAGAAATTCAGCCGCCTGTGCCGGTGGTCCGACGGAATGGCTGGTTAAAGGTTCTAACCACAGCAGCAGTCTTCTACGTTCTCTTACTGGTGGCCTTGCTGCTGACGAAGAACTCAAACCTTTTTCCCACCCTGGCAATGGTCGGCAGCTTTATGGTTCCTGTAGCTTATGTGGCTTTTATATACGAGCGCAGGCACCTAAGCCGCCTGGCAATGCCAACGGTCTCCCTGGCTTTTATATATGGTGGGCTTCTGGGTATCATTGCTGCTGCCTTTCTAGAGCCATTTTTTATCAGGCAGCTGAATCTTGGGGCAATTTTAAGAATAGGACTTATAGAAGAGTTTGCTAAAATTCTGGGAGTGCTGGTGATTGCACGCCGCAGGCGGCATGACTCAGAAATGGACGGATTGATTCTGGGTGCGGCAGCGGGAATGGGATTTGCAGCCCTGGAAAGTAACGGTTACGCCTTTACGGCTCTTTTGGAAAGTCATGGGAGCATTTCGGCAACAGTGGAAGTGACCTTACTTCGCGGTTTGCTTGCTCCGCTGGGACACGGAACCTGGACAGCTATTTTAGCCAGTGTACTGTTCCGGGAAAGCAAGAGTTGCAACTTCCGCATTAACTGGCAGGTAATTAATGCTTATCTGCTCGTTTCCATTCTACATGCAACGTGGGACGGGCTTCCCCTGGTCGTTTCTTCTATCTTTGGCCAGGATTTAGGCGTGTTAATTGCATGGGGTGTGATTGGTGCTGTTGGGTTGTTTATCCTCTGGATACGCTGGAAAGAAGCAATCAGGTTACAAATGGTTTTGCCATCAGAAATCGAGGAAACATGTACCTAAAAGGAAGACTACGTGCAACCTCAAGCCCAAACTGATGTAAGTTTGGATGAACTTCGGACACAGAAAAGCGTTAGGAAGAGCATGAGGTGATCAATTGACAACTTCAGGTATTGATAAAAGCAGTTATTGGCGTGATGGGCCCTGGGATCATGTGAAGTTCTTTTGCTTCGAACCTTCTATCACGAGGCTACGATGTTCACGTATATAACAGGACTAAGGAAAAAGCTCGGCCACTTTAAGGATCTAAAACTTGTAAATGCGCAGATAACCAGAACCGGGGCCATATCGCCGATGACAGAAGGTAACCATAGAGGAATACGCAAGAGCAGTAGAAAACGGCGAAGGGCAGAAGGACTTCAGTGTCATTGCGTTGAATATTCAGCGTAAAAACGGATTAACTTAAGTCATGAAGATTCTGCCACGGACCTGACCAAACTCCACATTAAGAATGCAAAAAATATTTCTTCATCTGGAATTTCTTATTTTTTCCCATTTTCCTTTCCTTTTGATCAGAGCAAATTGATGCCTTTCAATGATATTGAAAATTTCAGATGCATTATATTTCCTGAGGGAATATGTACAGAGAACCAGCATATGAGAGTTACCGATTACCCGGTTTATTTCTCTTTCATATTCAGCAAAATCATCCCGATATTCTTCTTCCAGTGAGAAGAGCCCTTCAAATAACCTCAAACCGTCATAGCCATTGGCCAGAGCTTTGTTAAGTTTTTCCATCAGGCTATTTAAGAGCTCTTGTGTATCGAAAAAACCTCTTTTCAAATACCAGTCGTCATAATGAATAATTTCTATTTGTCCTTTTTCCAGATAAGTTTCTGGATTAGAAACAAACATTTTAAAGGTTTTTTTTGCTTCCAGAGGATTTGATGCAATCCATATGCAAAATTCGTTATTTTCTAACCCTGCTTTTAAATATGGAATAATTATATCTACCAGATCCTGTTTTGTATTGTAGAACTGGCAGAAGTGTGTTCCCCAATTAATACTCCCAATAGCACCAATGCCAGAATTTCTGGTTACTTCCTTTGTCATCTCTCCCCCATTTGCTCATACTCAGCTTTTACTTTCAATTCTACATAAACTAAGCAATAATCTGTTTAAGAATAATCTGTTTAAGCAATAATCTGTTATAACTAAGCAGTAATCTGTTATAATCTGGCTATATAAAAATTGTTTTCAAACAAGAGAGATTTTACCGTAATAAATCACAACAGCTGCATATGGGGAATAAGAATACCAATAAAAGAGTAGAGAAGATAAAGGAAAAACAATAAACGAGAAAGAAACGAGAAAGGAAAAAGAAGATCAAGCTTCCTGTCTCTCACTCAGATATAAAATGGTGTCTCTATTTCTTTTGACTGTCTTTTTCTCAGGCCACTCTGTACAGCCTGGTAATATTTCATGGTATCAGGAGTAACCGAAGGCCCGGTTTCAGCAATCGCTTGAAGGAAATGTTTCTGCTTTACCTCTTTAGCATGAAGGTCTTCGCGAAGTGCGTCTCTTCCTGCCTTTTTGCACACTGCTGCAATATCAGCACCTGTATACTGATCGGTCATAGAAACGAGTTTGTCAATATCAACATCCTCTGCAAGCGACATTTTTGCGGTATGGACCTTAAAAATTTCCTTTCGAGCTCCCGCATCCGGAACAGGAACGAGAATTAACTCGTCAAAACGTCCAGGCCTTAGAAGAGCAGGATCTATAATATCAGGACGGTTGGTTGCACCTATTACCACTACGGCTCTGAGTTCTTCAAGCCCATCCATCTCGGAAAGAAGCTGATTCAGGATTCTAGCTGTAACCTGTGGCTCACCTATGGCAGCCCCGCGAATAGGCGCAAGAGAGTCGAGTTCGTCCAGGAAAATAATAGATGGAGCAACCTGCCTTGCTCGTGAAAAAACTTCTGCAATCCTTTTTTCGGACTCTCCGTACCATTTGGAAAGCAAATCGCTTCCTTTTGCGGTGATGAAGTTAGCTTCGGACTCATGGGCAATGGCTTTTGCAAGAAGAGTCTTTCCAGTACCAGGTGGACCATATAGAAGCACTCCTTTGGGAGCCTCAACTCCTATATCCCTGTACGATTCCGGACTTTTAAGGGGCCACTCCACAGCCTCCTTCAAAAGTTGTTTTACTCCCTCCAGGCCGCCTACATCTTCCCAGCTCACGTTAGGAATCTCGATAAGGATTTCTCTTATAGCAGACGGCTGGACATCTTTAAGGGCATTTTCAAAATCTTCCCTTGTGACCCGAAGTGTGTCAAGAATCTCACTTGGAATTTCAGGTTCATTGAGGTTAATCTTCGGGAGAATCCGTCTTAAGGAACTCATTGCAGCTTCCCGGCAAAGCGCAGCAATGTCAGCTCCCACAAACCCATAAGTTATCTGAGCGAAGTCCATGAGATTTACGTTTTCGGCAAGCGGCATACCTCTTGTATGAATCTGGAAAATCTCAAGCCTTCCTTCAGTGTCCGGAACCCTTAACTCAATCTCTCTGTCAAATCTACCAGGGCGACGGAGTGCCATATCAATTGCTTCAGGACGGTTGGTTGACCCTATCACAATCACGTTCTTGCGAGCTTTAAGCCCGTCCATCAGGGAGAGGAGTTGAGCTACAACTCTCCTTTCGACTTCTCCAGTCACCTCAGCCCTCTTAGGCGCAATGGAATCGATTTCATCAAGGAAAATGATTGCAGGAGCGTTTTTCTCTGCTTCTTCGAAGACGTCTCTTATCCCTTTTTCTGACTCCCCATAATACTTGGACATAATTTCCGGACCATTGACTGAGATAAAGTAAGCATCGGTCTCGTTTGCAACTGCTTTTGCAAGCATTGTCTTGCCTGTTCCAGGCGGTCCGTAAAGCAGTACTCCTTTTGGAGCATCGATTCCCAGCCTGTCAAAAAGTTCAGGGTGCTTCAAAGGTAACTCTATCATTTCTCTTATTTTGGTAATAGCCTCTTTAACACCACCCAGATCCTCATACATGACAGTGGGAACATTCTGTTCAGGGGTTATTTCTGCAGCTTCAGGTAAGAGCTCAACCTCTGTCATATCTGTAATCTTTACTATCCCGGACGGGGAAGTGGAGACCACCTGTAACTTTATTTCTCCCAGCCCAAATGACTGTCCCATACCTGGACTAAAAAAGTCCTGAAAGAAATCCTCGAACATGA
>JGI20225J14565_1000199_pt1 | contig 13506 bp, 10 predicted proteins | sample BioMet4_FD_14565 | JGI IMG/M metagenome (IMG submission 14565) | reverse complement strand
CATGAATTATAAAAACGAACTTGTTGCATTTAATCTTTATTGATAGTGATACCAGAGAAACAGGATTTTTTCCTCAACTTCCGAGCCGAGGTCAGAACTGCAAATTAGGGGTTAAGTCGTCTCTTGAAGAATAAAGTTTATATCCTTGAATGTGCTTATCAGTGTTGCTCGCTTGTGTCCCGATAGGGTAGTGGATATCCTTGAGGCCTGCGGAGCCTTAGACCTGAGTTCAAGTCTCAGTCGGGACGTAAATTTTTTGATTTTCTATTTTCTTATTTTGATTCTTCAGTTTTTCACCGGACTTTAGTTTTACTCTTCTTGATTCCTTCTCTGCTTTGGTTCCCTTCCTTGCTTCGGCTCCGTTCGCATTTTTCTCGATTTCTCACTCTCTCTAACTCTCTTCGATTTCTCTCCCCACTTTGTGCCCTCCACTTTCTCTCTTTTTTGTCTATCATTTACTTCTTTTCTACGATTCGCTTCTTGTCTATGATTTACTTCCTGCTTTGATTCGTTTCCTGTCTTCTACTTCTTTGTTCCAGGCATTGCATTTTTGTTTTTGTTCTTCCTAATTAAATCAAAAAGATAATGAATATGATCTGAACTTATAATATAAACGGAAAAAGAGGGATATTTATGAAGGGGAAGAGTCTGATTTTACTTGTGGTGCTGATATTCTTATTTGCCTCAGGTTGTACTGAAGACAATGAGTCGGTGCCTGATAATTCTAATTCTTCGGTACCTGAAGCAGGGTCTGCCTTAAAGTCGGAAGGTAACATGACTTCAAAACTCGGAGACGATTACATTGTCCGCCTTGAAAACTACGGTGTGGTAAGGCCTTCTGAACTGGAAATCTCAAAAGGGGATACTGTTTCCTGATGGAGCGACAAAAGACAGGGTAATTACGTGCTTGTTAGTGAGGAAAAGCTGTTTCCTGATGAAAAACTTTCATACAGGGGACCTTTCACGTATACCTTTAATAAAATCGGAACCTACCACTTTATTGTCAAAGATCTCCCTGAAATGAACGCTACGATAAGGGTGAACTGAAATTTCTGTTTCCTTGCCCTATATTCTGTATTGAATCTTTTAACCAGAAAAAAGGAGGCACTTGCCCTAAACCTGGCTTTTTTCTTGATTTTTTCTTTTCACTCCAAAACTGGCTAAAGGCTCAGGCTTAGAAAATTTATCGAAATTTTCACACTTTGGTTATAGGTCTTGCTATACCTTTGTAGTGATTGAAAAGGTCTTTTCCCCATCTAAGTGCACTTTCATCAAAACTTACCAGGTTATGATTGTAGTAAATCCCACTGTTGCAGAAGAGGGAGAGCGCCATGAACTTTTCCGTGACTATGCTTGAAGCAATTTTCATATTATTATTATTGCAGACATAGAGTTTGGTATGTTTCAGGTTCAGAAAATGTTCAAGTTCCTTCTTGTAGTCATTGAGCATTCTGTCATAAACGTATTCTGTAAACACCAGGGTTATGTCCGTGCCCTTTGCGGCAAGCTCTATGCACAGGGACGGATAGATGGGTAGGAAAAAGGAGGACGAAATCCTGACTTTCTCGGATTCGGAAAGATATTTTACAACTTCTTTTGGATATTCAAACACATGGTTTCGGTCAGGGTTTACTTCAATATAGTTTCCAAGCTTTCCGATCTCGTCGAGAAACTCAGGAGGAATTGATGTCATATCCTGGTTTATCCAGTAATCGTGGTTTTTATCAAAAACGTTGAATGTTTCAAGAATTGTTTTCATCTTCGGAACCAGAATCTCTCCGATACTGGAAAGTTTGTAGAGCCTGTTACTCTCAACAATAAGATCCTGTTTCATCAGTATCTTTATTTGGGTCATTATTGGGCTCGAACGGACATCAAGTGTATTTTTGATTTCTTCGATGTTCTTTGGTCCGTCCAGAAGTAGTAAAAGTAGATTTTTCCTTTTTTCTGAAAGAAAGAGAACATCCAGTAATGATGAATCCATCTAATTCCCTCTCTTAGGTCTCACCTATTATATGTGACTTCATATATATCTCTATACTAGAAGACTCTGAACTTTTTACCTTTATCCTTGCCATTGTAATTTTTGATGAGATAAAGGATCTTTAGGGGGGTTGGGATTTTTGGGATTTATATTTGGAATTTTTTTAGGTTTATATTTGGGATTTTTGGGGTTTATAGTAGGGATACAAAGATAATTATCATTTTTATACATCACAATGTCATAAATAATATATCATAATATCTTAATATTATTTCTAAATATAATTACTTTTCATTACCTTTTAATAAGTCACTTGATAAATTCTACATGGAACTTCTTTTAAAGCACATATCTTCTCATTTTTTCATACAATTCTCATTTTTGGAAGTAGTCGGGGCTTATCTAGTACTGCTATTCCGAAATAGATTCATAAAACTTAACTTTTTAATAGATCCAACGATTACGGATTTTTCCAACAAATAAGAAATTTGTTTTGGAATCGAAGTACTAGATATGAATCTTTTCATATTATCTTGTTTACCTGTCTGGAAAGCCTCTTGAAATAATCAAACAGTTCCTGGCCCCATAAAAGGGCGCTGGGTTCGGAGCTTATAATGAATTGCTGGTCGAATTTCCCTTTTTTATCAAAAAGACCCAGCATCATTGTCCTATCAGTCACGGTAATCTCAGTAAGCTTTATTCCTTCTTTTGAAACATACAGGCTTACGTTGTCCATGCCCATTAATTCATCTATCATATTTGAGTGTTCTTTTGATAGATAGTTCCAGACAGATTGATTAAAATTCAGGGACAGTTCGGCATCTTTTCTGCCAAGCTCAACGTACAGGGGGAGATAGGCAGGGTTGAAATAAGAAGCAAAAGTCGAAGCATGCTTTGCATTGGCCATACTGTCAATTATTTCTTGAGAAGGTTCATATATATGGTTCAGGTCGGGTTCTATAAAAGTGCAATCCCCCAGTTCGGATATACGTTCCAGAAGATGGCGGGGAATTGCGTTCAGATCGTGACCTGTCCAGTATAAGTTGTTTTCCTCAATTACATCAAGAGCACTTATCAGGGGCTTTATCTTCTTGATAATGAACTCTCCCAGGACTGTGAGCTTATACATTTTGTCTTCCTGGACAATAAGATCATGATCTATCAGTTTCTTTATCTGGGGAAGGATCGAGGTGGCTGTAACATCCAGTGTGTTCTTGATTTCGTCAATATTTTTTGAGCCGCTATCCAGCAATATAAGAAGGTTTTTTCTCTTATCGGAGCGGAAAACAAGATCAATAAGTGAAGAATCCATGTTCTCTTACTTCCTGTTATTCAATAACTTACAGTTGTAGCCGATCCTTCTTTCCAGCAGGCTGGTTCTCTGGCTGTTCATTTTCAAATTGAGCGTTTCTCCAGTTTTTTAAATTAACTTTTATATGTAAATAATATTATCTCTAATTAGTTAAAATCTCAGGGTCACATACCCCTACAAAAGTCATTTTTGTCTCCATTGGCGTATGTTTCCAGCCAGGAGGAGTAAGGTATTCTGTACTTGTGCTTATTTTTATTGAGCCTTCCGGAAGTCCAAAATCTTTCATTGAATCCAGAATAAGTTCTTCTCCAGTTTTATGGGAATATTCTACTGCCATACTATACTGCTCAAATTTCTTCCTTCCTGAAGGGGTAAATACCAGGAAATTCTGGTCCGGATTTTCCATTGAGGATGGCCTTATAATTATCTCAATTCTTTTAATTCCTTTTCCTACTAGAGCTCCAACTGCATTTCCTACGCTGGCCTGCTCAGGAACTATAATCTCTGCGTCTATGAGACCCTTTATCTCTTCATAATACGCCTTTACGGGGCCTCCGAGCAAGACTATGGGAATATTTAATTTGTACTGGACAGGAACATCTTCCTCCAGCATTTTCTTTATTCCTTCTTTTCCTCTGCCTTCCATGATAAAGGACATCAGGCTGTAAACCATATTTTTTGCAATCTGCTGCTTTATCTTTTTGCAAAAAGCGTGAACTCCCAGTTGAGTAAAACGCGAAAGTTTTTTGGCTCCAATCTGGGCAGCTCCTACATCCCATTCGGTATATTCCCCGAGTACATGCAGGGCATCAGTCGGTGTGAAGCCTATAGCCTGGATCGCACGCTGTTGAATCAGTGAATCAAGGACTGCCGGAGAGGGGAACCGTTTCATTTTATTTAAAATTCCGTAGATAGAAAGAGGCTCGTCTTTTATAATCTCAAGTAACTTTTTTTCGCTTTCTGTAGGATTAATGGGGTCTGCTCCAGTGCTGACAAAAAATTTTGTGGGCTGAGTATGTTCACTGAGCATAGTTCTCAGGGGCACGGGACTCTTTTCAAGTTTCTCCGTAAAGTTGGGGTACCGTACAGCAGCAACGCAGAGAGGCATAACCCTTCTTGGCCCTATCCTGATGCATTTCTTAAACCACACATGGCTATCTCCCCCGTTTGCTGAACTCTCCATTCTTATTGCTTTTACTCGGGTTTGCCAGCCTCCTACAACTGCTCCTTTCTCACAAAGCTCAGGGACTCCATTTTTTATTATGGAGACATCCGTACTTGTCCCTCCCACATCGATTACGGCACAGGTGTCCAGCCCTGAGAGGTAAGAAGCTCCTTTAATACTTGCAGCAGGGCCTGAGAATATGGTTTCAATGGGGCGCAGTTTTGCACCTTTTATATCTATAACCGAGCCATCACATTTCAGCATAAGGATTTTTGCATCAAGGTTTCTTTTCTTTATTTCGGCAGTGATGGAATGAATAAATTGGTAAGTTATAGGAATTAGCTGGGCATTTAAGACGGCTGTGGCTGCCCGTTCGTAAGCTCCAAGCTCCTGAGATAACTCATATCCGCAAACCACAGGATGCCCTGTCAATTTAAGGACGATCTCCTTTACTTTAAGCTCATGTTCCGGGTTTCTTGTGCTGAAGTACGAAGACACTGCAAACGCGGAGACTTTCTTTTTCAGGCTTACTGCAAATTGTTCTACGGCAGTAATATCAAGAGGCTGCAACTCATCTCCATTGCTGTCATGTCCTCCTTTTACAATAATACAGTAGTCCGCTGGAAGTTCCCTTGGGACGGTATAGTTCCCTACCAGGATCAGACCAACAGGATACCCTGTTTTTTCGAGAATGGTATTTGTTGACAGGGTTGTGGAAACCGATACCAGCTTTACTTTGCTGAGATGCTCCGGATTCAGTTTGTCAATTGCATTTCGAATTCCGACCATAAGGTCCGGATATGTAGTAATTGCCTTGCTGGTATCAAGGATCCGGCTGTCCGAATCTCTTAAAATTACAGCATCGGTGTAGGTTCCGCCTGCGTCAATACCCAGACTATATTGCATGTCAAAACAGCCCCATTTTTACTTTATATTGCACAATTAAGGTCCTTTTTTAGCTGTATACATCTTTTTTATCCGGATTTATAAAATTATTCTCAAGATATATATTTCTGTTTATAATATCCGGCTGGATATCCTAATTTATCCTTATCCTCTCAAGCTGTAATCGTAGTTTTTGGGATTCCTATTCCTACGAAAACAAGTTTTGTTTCCAGGGGCACATCAGTCCAGCCGCTCGGTGCCAGATGCTTCCGGCTTACGTCTATTTTTATATTCTCCTTTTGAAGTCCTGCACTTACCATGTAGTCCATAACAAGTTGTCTTCCAAGCTTTTCTGCGGACTCAACGGCTTCATTATAGCTTTCAAATTTCTTTCTTTCAGATGGGGAAAAGACAATGAATTCGTTTTTAGTTTGATACGGCAAGATATCTTCTGCAGTACACTTCTCGTGAGCCTCGTTATCTATATTCTCAGCCTCACCTTCAAAAGACTTGATAACTTTTGTTTTTATAAGAATCTCTACCCTTTTAATTCCTTTCCCGACAAGAGCTCCGACAGCATTGCCAACCTCAGCGTGCTCTGGAACTATGAATTCAGCATTAATCAGGCTTTTTAGATCCTCAACATATGCCTTTACAGGTCCTCCTAGAAGCACCACAGGAATTTCAACTCTAAAACGGGTAAAATTCCTTCCTAGAAGAACCCTATCAATCTCGTTTCTAGGCATTCCTTCTATAAGATAGGCAATAAGATCTTCGGCAATATTTCGCGCAACCCTGCGTTTTGCTTCCGCACTGAAAGTTTCTGGGCTCTGCTTAACTATCCTCCCAAGCATGGAAGCCCCAATTGTTGCAGCCTCCACATCCCATTCGGTATATTCTCCAAGCACATGAAGGGCATCGGTAGGCGTAAAGCCTATTGCCTGGATTAACCTTTTCTGAACTAATGAGTCCAGAATGGACGGGGATGGACGTTTTTTCAGGGCTATGAGCAGGTCCCCGAAAGAAACAGGCTCTTTTCCTATATGCCTGTATATTTCCCGCTCTCCTGCCTTCAGTTCGATAGGCCTGAAGTCGGTCCTGACATAAAATTTTGTTACCTGGATGCTTTCGCAGAGATACCCTTTTGCAACCCTGTTCGATTTCAGTTTTTCCCTTAAACCAGGATATATGACCGAAGCCCGGCAGAGTGGAATTACCCGACGAGGGCCGATATAAGTTCGGTCGCCTTTTACCCAGATATGGCTGTCTCCTCCTGTTGCAGACGTCTCCATACGAATTGCTTTTACGCGGGTTTGCCAGCCTCCGACAACGGCACCCATATTGCTGAGTTGGGGAAGCCCGTTCTCCATCATGGCTACATCCGTGCTAGTGCCACCAACGTCGATCATAGCACAGGTATCGAGCTTGCTCAGATGAGATGCCCCAACAAGGCTTGCGGCAGGCCCTGAAAATATTGTCTCAATGGGCTTTTCCAGGGCTTCTTCTATTCCCACCACTGATCCGTCGCATTTCAGCATCAGAAGGTTAGCATTTATACCCCGGATTTCGAACTCCTTAACTATCGCCTGGATAAACTTGTGAGTAATAGGAATTAACTGGGCATTAAGAAATGCAGTTATAGCCCTTTCATAGGCTCCAAGATCCTGTGAAAGTTCGTGCCCGCAAACCACAGGGTGCCCTGTAAGTTCCTTTACGGCTTTTTTGACAGCAAGCTCATGTTCCGGGTTACGGTTACTGAAATATGAAGAAACTGCAAAAGCCGAAACCTTATCTTTTACTTTGAGGGCAAATTCTTCTACTGAATCGAGGTCAAGAACCTTCAGTTCTTCTCCGTCACTGTTATGCCCACCAGAGACCGTCACCCAGTAATCCGTAGGAAGTTTCTCGGGAATCACATAATCCCCTACCATGATTAGCCCTACAGGAAATCCTGTGCTTTCCAGGATGGTATTCGTAGACAGGGTTGTAGATACAGATACCAGTTTAATGTCTTTAAGATGCTCCGAGTTCAGCGCATCAATAGTGTTTTTCATTCCAGGAAGGGGATCGGGATAGGTAGTCAGCGCTTTACTGGATTCTATCACAGATCCATCCGAATCCCTAATGATAACGGCATCAGTATAAGTGCCCCCTGCATCGATTCCAAGACTGAAGTGCATTTTTAACCTCTTTTGGGAGTTATGTTTAACCTCTTTTGGGAGTTATGTTTAACCTCTTTTGGGAGTTATGTTTAACCTCTTTTGGGAGTTATAGATAACTTCCAGATTTCCAGACCATTTTTAATTCAGACCATTTTTAAATTCGGATAATTAAGTTTTCTTTAGCAAGCGATAAAATTCAGATCTCTCTGAATCCAGGTGCCAATCTAGACTCCATATACGTAAAGCCTGGATATCTGTTAAATCTTGTAGTAGCTAAATGGATAGCTGCTAGAATTAAAGCGACTTGTTTGCTTTCTTCCTAACTTTTGGTTTTAACATTGGTTTTTTCACGAAAATCAAAGCCGGAAGCCCACTACTTTAGCTGTGGGAGGAATACTTCAACTCTCTCAACATTATTTTCGTTATGCAGTGACTTCTTATAGTTCAAATATCAATAGTATATTGAGCATCTTAGGCACAAATTCGCGAGGGTTGCAACGGTTCGACGCTACAAGCTTCAGTCAATAAGTCTATTGTCCTCTGCCTCTTTCGAGGAATTTGAAAGGCAAGTCGACTGCTTTAGCTGTCGGTAGTTGACACCATTATTACCATATTATTTTATTATTTCTACATTTTTATTTTGTTAAAATAAACTTGCCTTTTCCCCTTTCTTCTCATTAGAGGATCTACCTTTGCTTTTGAAATTCTGGTTCTTTTCCGGGACGGGCTCGATTTTTATAAGTACGTATGTATCTTCTGTAAAAACTGCTTTCAGTCTCTCTTCGACGAGGTTTGCTATCTCTGCAGCTTCCAGGACACTCAGGGAGTTATTCACATTAACAATGGCATTGATTGCTATACCCTTCCCTATCCTGCGAGTTTTAAGTTCTCCGGAACCCATGACGTTTTCGGTTTTGTTTATAATCTCCCTGATTCTAAGGTTATTTTCCTCATCAAGGGAGGCTTCTATCAGTTCGTTTGCAGTCCTGTAGAGAAGCCTACCTGAAGTTCCAAGGAGACAGAGGCTTAAAAGAAGAGCAGCGAAAGAGTCAGCTATATCAAAGCCTTTTCCAGGCAGGAATGTGCATCCTATACCTGAAATAACAAGGCAGGATATTAATACGTCTTTTATTGGGATTATTAATAAGCCTTTTACTGGAATGTTTGATAAGTTTTTTACGGGGGTATGAGCTTTTGAGGAATCCTCTTTAGCCTGTAATTCAGGATTTTCTGTCAGAACAGCCATAACATTTCTTAATATAAAGGCTGAGATTGCTGCATAAAGTGCAATAATTCCAGGAGTTTCGGGCTCTTTACCCTGCAAAAACATGAGCAGTTCCCCAGAACTCAGGGAAATCATATGAAAACTTGCAAAAAGAAGAATAAAAGCCCCTGCTCCCATGCAGAGGGTTGTGATTTTTCCATGTCCGTAGTTGTGGCTTTCATCTCCAGGCTTGCTTCCAATAGAAAAATCCAGGAGTTTTATACAATCATTGATGAATTCGGAGAAGGAACGAACTGCATCGGCAAGAAGCAAAGTACTGTTTCCCAAAATCCCGGCTAACAGCTTGAAAAGTGTCAGTATCAAACTCAAAGCAAGCCCTGTATAAGATTTATTGCGGGTTTTATTGCGGGTTTCGTCAAGCCTTTTATCCGCTTGCATTCGAAGTTCACCGTTAATTAGCTTTTCCAATCTTCCTTCTAGCAGGTCTTTTTATTTTGATCAAACCTTTTTTGAAAAGGTTTGTGCCACAACCGTTGCGCCGGTTGATCACGCCGATAGGGTTCGGGGATGAGGTACTCAAATTCAAACGTTGCTGTGGTTTTCGCTCAAGCCTTTTTTGAAAAGGTTGCGTTCAAGCAGTTTTTTGAAAAGGCTTGGTAACAAAAACGATTCTATTTCTAAAAATTGAACAGGCACCAGAGGGCCTGTGTCTTTATAACGCGGTCACAATACAGAGTTTAGCCACTCATGTAAATACTATTGGGAGGATTGGTAAGCACAGGTTTAAGACCTGCGCTTACCTGAAGAGCCGTTTTTAGCTGTTTTTCTGTTTTTTCCTGCGGTTTTATGGATTTCTCATATTCTCAAGGTTGGTGCAGGTCTTTTCCTCAGGTGTTCGAGGGTTTTACTCAATGAACGCTGATTGTTTTACTATTAGAGTGGGATTACAGTTTTTCCGTGAATTTCGTTCATTACCATGCCAAGAGCTGTATAAAGAGCTCCAAGGCCCATAACAAGTCCTACATAGCCAGCTATTACAAGCAACCCTGTATTGCCGGTTGCGTTTACAACAGCAAGCAACATAAATAACAAAAATAATGTAACAAAGACAAACTGGAGAGCACGGACTCCGATTCTCATAGTAGCGATCAGCATAACAAAGGTATAAACACCCCAGATAAAGAGATACGCGGCCATAGCAGTTCCGGACGAAGCCTCAGCCCAGCCGATTGCAGGCATAACAAGCAATCCGGCCAGTGAGAACCAGAAAAGGCCGAAAGCAGAGAATGCAGTCCCTGCAAAAATATCTCCTTTTTTCCAGGACATAATTCCTGCAAACACCTGGGCGAACCCACCCAGAAATATTGCCATGGAGACGATCATTGATTCCACAGGATATATCCCTATGTAGCTCAGACTTAACAGAACTGCGGCAAGGCCAAGGCCGGTAAAGCCCAGAGGGGCAGCATTTGCAGTCTTGTCAACTATTACGGTAGCAGTTCCTACGTTTTCGCTCATGGTTTCACCTGAAGCCATAATTCTAAAAAATTTAAAAAAAGAAGTTTAGGGCTTAGAGCCCGTAGTTTTCGGGTTTGAAAACTGCAACTTCTTGTTTGAACTTAGTCAGGTTGTCGCTCATGAACTTGTCAGCATCATCGGTGAGGGCTTCAAGGTCGGCCTTAACCTTTGCAAGAGCACTGGTTTCAAATCTTGTAAGTCTGAGCTTGCCGGAGTTGACACCTTCTTCAATGATGTTGCAACATTCGATTGCTGCGTTCTTTGAACGGAGGTAGTTGTTCTCTCCATCCTTTGCGATTGCCTGCCCTACCCTGTAGGCGTTGTCGTAAGCAATCACATAGCCCTGTGGGTCTCTGTATTTGTCCGAGAGCACGAGAATGTCTCTGAGATCCTTTGCTTTTCCGGTCTTCAGGGCAACGTTCATCATTGAACAGTCGTATGCCAGAGTCTCGGACCAGCACTGAACAGTGGTACCGCCGAATTCACCGTGGTATTCAACGGACTCGTTGGACCAGAGATCACAGCACTGCATGACAATGTTACCCATGAGGTCAGAGTGAGCACAGGTTGAAGTCTTACCTTCCTGAGCAATCGGAACACCTGAAATGGCCTTTATGATGCTGTTCTCGTAACCACAGTCCTTTCCAGGGCCGACTGCACCTGCTTCATATGCACAGAGAGACCTTGCTGCAGAGATTGCCCTTGCAACAATTGCAGTTGTGTGGGCAAGGTTCTTGTCAAGCAGACCGCCTGCAATGAACATTGCAGTGTTTGCCTGGGCACAGTCAGTGTCGCCTGAAGATACAGTTCCTGTCTTCTTTGCAACATCTGAAATGTCCTTCCAGACCATTTCCATGTCCATACTGCCGAGTACACCGATTCCGAAGAGGATACCCGCAGTGTCGTTTCTCAGAATAGAATAGTCGAAGACTTCCTTACCACCCATTGACTCAACTGCAAGCATGTCTGCACCATTGTTGGCAGCTTCTTCAAAAGCCTCCATAAAGGTGCTGTACTTGTCTCCCCTGAGCTGGAGGTAGTCACGGTCTTCACGAATGTCACCAATTGTGTGGCGAAGTGCACACTTTATGCCATATTCATCATGGTATTCTTCCATGATTGTCTTCTGGGCATGTGCAACAGCTCCTCCCCATTCAGGGTTGTTGGACATCTGCTGAACGTGTTCAGTTTCAAGTACAACAGAAGGAGCTCCTATCTGGACCATCCTTGCCATAATATCGGTGGTGATCCTTTCATACTCTTTTATGAGCTTTTCTTTGGATGCGCCGGCTCCAGGCCTTGGGGCGTAGTTTACTTCGGGAGTCGTGTAACCTGCACCAATCTCAAGGCCAAGCCCTGCCTTTACAGGGAATTTTGATTGCCCGAAAATCAGTTCATCTGCGTTAGCATAAGCCATTGAAGTGTATTTTTTTACCATTTTTGCTCCCTCCTCAGTGTTTGTGGAACTCCTCTCTTAATGCTGTGATATCTGTCTTACCTGCAACGATTGCGTCAGCAATCTTGGGGGCATCAGCAGCTTCTTCACCATAAACTCCAAGTTCATACTGAGACACGAAGTCCTGGTTCACAGCACCGCCACCACATGAAATTCTGCAGCTCGCCTGCCTCCTGACTCAGGTGACCAGCGTCCACAAGATTCACTATCGGGGCAAAAGTTATTCCCGGGAGTCCCATATTCTCAATATTTCTTTTTATTTGTCCAGGGGGAGTTATTCCTGTGGGTTCTATTATAATAGTGTCCGGGTTGTAAGATGCAATGAGATTTCTCAAGGTGTATTCCATGCTGATTTTCATGGGGCAGTAGACACAGTCACTTGTAATTTCCCTGGTTTCAACTTCCCCTTCCGAGATCGTGTCTCCATCGATCCCTATTTCTCCTGTCTCGTTAGCGATAACTGCCACTTTCTGTCCCTGTTTTCCCAGGTGTTCAACAAGTTTTCTTATCAGTGTGGTTTTCCCGCTTCCCGAGAATCCTCCGATTAACATACATTTCATGCCTTTACACCTTCCATAAGTTTTAAGAGTCCGAATAACTCTCTGGGTAGTGACAATGTCTCTATAGGGTGTCGAAAATGGAGAGACACTGCCACCAGTGTTTATGAACGTTTTTCCGGGGTTATCTCCAGAGGTCGTTATTCATTTTGACTCTATAATTAAAGATTCTCTCAATTGTATATAGCTTAACCGACACTGTTTTTTTATTGAGGCGCAATATTTTCTCCTTTTAAAAATAAGCTTTTCCTGAAATTTCATACTTGCCTGAATTTTCCAACACATTGCATTTTCAATATTACAAGAGGATAACAAAATTCCGGAGGCTAGAAAAAAGAAGTCATTAAATATTGAAGGGTATTGAAAATTTGAAGGCTTGACTTGCATATTTAGCATGAAAGTACGAAACAAAACTGGCTCTCCATGCTACTTTTGATTTTTTGCTCCTTATCAAATTTAAGCCTTCTATGGCAATTCACTGATTAGTTTAGTAATGGTTTGAAAAACCATAGTTAGGACAACCTTACTACCCAAGGTAATGACGAAGTCGATAGTCAGATTCGGTGCAAATCAATAAAAGAGCTTTCTTTTCAATATACTTTAAATATGATCTCCGCAATATACATTATATATTATCCAAAATTAAATATAATCCTCACAATATTAATTTAGTTCTGGTTGAAAATTATTCCCCGTTTTTAAGACGAGAGAGTTTTATCAATTGATACACGGATATATGTCTCGGAGCAGGATCCGAATAAGCAAGAATAAAATCTTAATTGCTTCTAATATTGATTAACGTGATACGTATCGTTGATATGAAACGCTTTTTATTTCAAATCTCTTGACTAAAGGCTGAAACTATGCTGCCTCCATGATCGTGGTGGGTTTTAGGGCAAATTCTGGTGAATTTGTTTCGGTTTAGACAATATATGAGTAATTGGAAGCTGATAAACATGAGTTCCCTTATAGACCTGATTTTTTTCTCTGAAAAAAGAAAAAATCTTCTTGTTCAGTTAGCTAACGGGCCGATGGATATTAACGAGATAAAAGAAGTTCTTAATGTAAACTCCTGTGCTCTAATGCCTCAGATTAAAAAACTGAAAGATATGGATATGATAGTGCAGAAAGGAAGTATCTACCAACTTTCGGACATAGGATCAGTAATCGTTGAGAAAATGCTCCCTCTTAAAGCTGTTCTTGATGTTTTTGATGGAAACAAGGACTACTGGTCAAAGCATG
>JGI20225J14565_1000193_pt1 | contig 13738 bp, 10 predicted proteins | sample BioMet4_FD_14565 | JGI IMG/M metagenome (IMG submission 14565) | reverse complement strand
TCATGGACGATATCAAACTCAATTCACAATCAAGTAGCTACACCGACGATAATATCATCACACTTGAGGGATTGGAACACGTACGGCGCCGTCCCGGTATGTATATCGGGAAATTGGGTGACGGAACCTATCCCGACGATGGTGTGTATGTTTTACTCAAAGAGGTCCTCGATAACTCTATCGATGAATTTCGCATGGGCAACGGTAATACCATTCAGGTTACGGTAAAGGACGGGTCGGTTTCTATCCGTGACTTTGGACGAGGAATTCCACTCGGCAAGATGGTCGATGCCGTTTCCGTGATGAATACCGGTGGAAAGTACGACTCCAAGGCTTTCAAAAAGTCAGTCGGATTGAATGGTGTGGGTACCAAGGCAGTCAATGCGCTTTCATCATTTTTCATGGTCGAAAGTTACCGTGAAGGTGAAATGAAGCACGCCGAATTCTCGAAAGGTAAAATTACCAGCGAATCACCCCTGCAGAAGACAACGGAGGCCAACGGCACATTGGTCAAATTTGTTCCCGACAACACCATTTTTACCAATTACAAATACCGCGAAGATTACATCGAAACGATGTTGCGGAACTATGCCTACCTCAATACCGGCCTGGCGATTGTTTTCAACGGGAAGCGGTTTTTTTCGCGAAATGGGCTGCTCGATCTGCTGAACGAAAATATAACTTCCGATGGTTTATACCCTATTATTCACCTCAAGGGAGAAGATATTGAAATTGCATTTACCCATACCGACCAATACGGCGAAGAGTACTATTCGTTTGTAAACGGCCAGCACACCACGCAGGGAGGAACACACCAGGGCGCTTTCCGCGAAGCCATTGCACGCACCATCAAAGAGTACTACAACAAAAACATGGAGATTACCGACATCCGCAACGGGTTGGTAGCTGCTGTGGCAATCAGCGTAGAAGAACCGGTATTCGAATCGCAGACAAAAATCAAACTCGGATCAAAAGATGTGGGGCCCGAGGGACCTTCCGTCAGCAAGTTTATCGGCGATTTCGTCAAAAAAGAGGTCGACAATTATCTGCATAAAAACTTAGAGACTTCCGACATCCTGTTGAAAAAAATTCAGGATTCGGAAAAAGAGCGTAAAGCCATTGCCGGCGTTACCAAACTGGCACGCGAACGGGCCAAAAAAGTGAGCCTGCATAATCGTAAACTACGCGATTGCCGCTGCCACTACACCGACACGAAAGGCGATCAACGCGAAAACACCAGCATTTTCATCACCGAGGGAGACTCTGCAAGCGGTTCCATCACCAAAAGCCGCGACGTGACCACACAAGCGGTATTCAGTCTGCGTGGAAAGCCGCTAAACAGCTACGGGCTCACAAAAAAAATTGTTTACGAAAACGAGGAGTTCAACCTGCTGCAGGCTGCGCTGAATATTGAAGACGGACTCGAAGGGCTACGATACAACAAAATTATTGTGGCCACCGATGCCGACGTGGACGGAATGCACATTCGCCTGTTGCTCATCACATTCTTTCTGCAATTCTTTCCCGACTTAGTCAAAAAGGGACACGTATACATTCTGCAGACGCCACTCTTCAGGGTACGAAACAAGAAAGAGACCATCTACTGCTACTCCGACGAAGAGAAGCAGAATGCGATCAAAAAACTGGGACCGAATCCCGAGATGACCCGATTCAAAGGGCTGGGAGAAATTTCGCCCGATGAGTTCCGCCATTTTATCGGCAAAGATATTCGCTTGGATCCGGTGACCCTGAAAAAAGAAGACTCCGTAGCCAACCTGCTCGAATTTTATATGGGCAATAACACCTCCGAACGCCAGGAGTTTATTATCGAAAATCTGGTGGTGGAAGAGGATTATACAGAATAAGAGATTCGTGTTCTACGTTTTCCGAGAATTGTGACATAAGTAAATGAAAGTAAATACAGCTATTTCCATCTACTTATTCTGCACAAACAGTTTTCTCAACTCTTTTATATTGCTCGGGCGCGGTGCATCTTTACTGATAATATTCCCTTCTTCATCCATATAAATATATCGAGGAATATCTATTAGCGGCTTGCCATCATATATAATCTTCCGGATATCTTCCAACAACGTATCATTAACCATAAAATGATAGCCACTCAACTTAAGCGTTGTCACATTATAAATCCATCGCTGCTTCAGATTGGCCACATCGATCGACAAAAACACAGGCAAAATATGATGTAATTCCAATAAAGAATCTGTTCTCTCTTTATAATTAAACTCTTCTCTACAGGGTCGACACCATGTAGCCCAAAGATCAATAAAGATCTTTCTTCCCTTAAAATAGGTTTTGTGAAGTTCATGAAGCGATTTGAGATTTTCAACAACAGCCGACGTATCGATGTGAACAGCTTTGTCAAACGGAATAATCCTCCCGTTATTCTCATCTGAATTAGGACTTTTAGCAACCGAAGCACTCTCTACACGCACATTGTTCGTAGCTGCCGCAGCAGATTGAGCTTGTTTTGCCTTCGCTGCAAGCCTATCTATTTGCGGTAAATACTCACTATCGGGATATTCTTTTCTGAAATAGGCAGTTGCCTTCTCTCTATCAAACTGATTCTCGGAATAGGCATATTGATACAGTATCGCCTCTCCCAATTGAGGCTTTCGTAGCACTTCCGGTAGAATCCCATACTGACCCCACGGACCAAACACAGACAAATAGCCTTGATGAGATGCATTTTTATCTTCAACAGCGACGAAATAATTGCTTATGTATAGACCTCCGAAGGTATACGTAAGGATGTCGGGAGATAGCGGTGGAAATTTCTCGAAAATCTTATTCTGACTTTCCCGAATGGCAATGCTATCATGCACTGTAAAGTCACTGTCTTTCATACCAAAGAGAGCTCCATTATATTCGTTTATAGCAACAAAATAAAGTTCTGCTAATTTATTTTTGCGGAGTACTGCAGAAAAAGCATCAGATAAATTGGACACTATTTTCAACGAATCTATTTGCCGAAGAGAAGCATCAACATAATTACAAATTCCTGTATATATGGCCGGATATTTTTTTCTGTTGTCTTTAAATATTTTCTGGATATCTACCAGTGTCTGAACAGGCAGATAGTTGTTTATCCATTTTTGGCCTGCGGCATTATCGCCACGAAACACCACTCCATCAGAACTTTGATCTTGTGGATATACATCTACCTGAATAGAACTATTTGGAACAACAATCAATTTGATAGAACGTCCGGCAATTTCTACCGATAGGATGGCCGGATATTTTTGCTTTGGGGTAAATTTCACTTCACTGCTATCTGTAACCGTTTGCTTAAAAGTACCAGCCTTGCTATTATACGCTCCGTCAAGAGGCTCGGCAACAAGAATGCGATACGTGGAACTCGGCTTGCCAAGTACCCTAAATGTTATTGTACTACTGCTTTGCGCTCCCGATGTTACAACCATAAGAAGAAACGCAACCATGAGAAATGACTGTTTCATGAATAAGTAGTTAATTATATGATAATTGACCATCTTTTCTTCAGACCTTATACTGACACCTTTCTATAGATGGATTATAAGCAATATCATTCCAAGTAATATTCGATCCTTGCTTATTTTTTCAAATAGCGGTTCAGTGACTCTTCCAACATATTCAACCGACTGGGACGGGGAAGGTTTCCATCTACGATTGCACCCTCCGGGCTTAACAATATGAAACGGGGAATCGGCATGCCTTTCCCTGCAAATATCTTGTCTTCGATTTCTTTTAGTAAAGTTTGCGATGCTCTCAAGTGATATCCCTTCAGCTGAAAGTTTTCAATACTCTTTTTCCAAAGCTCAGTTTTATTCTCTTCGTCAACTGAAATATATACCGGAATAATTTTGCCGTATTTTACAAACAACCCATGAAGTATTGCTGCAAGATTAAGGATATGCTCAAAAGCGGTGCAAAAGTACGACAAAAAAGGAATCGAAAAAAATAACGTAACTTTGTTGTTCATTTTTTGTGTATGAATAACAACTTATCGGAAACAAGGCCTGAAAACTGTTTTGAGGTGAAGGAATCGCGCTCGAAATTTCTTATCCTCGGATGCGGAGCATCGGCAGTTGCTGTTTTTCTATTGCTGTTTACCCCCCGCTTTCTTTCCGTCGTGACTCTGATAGGCACTCTGCTCGCTTTCGTCGGGTGTATCATGATTTACAAATCTTTTTATATCAAAACGCTGCTACGCATGGATCGGGAAGGTGCATGGACTGCCAAACACGGACTTATCTTATGGTCGGATATCAATGACTATTCGTTTGAGAGCATCTCTAAAAGCGCTATTCTGACGCTTCATTGCCAACCTCCTTATGAATCGATACTTATTGATTTATCGATGAGTACACTCAAAAATATACGACACATAACGGAAGCAATCAACCGTTATTCTGACAATCCGACGATTCAAAACAAAACCTTTCAGTAAAGCGCTTTACCTGTTGACAATACCTATCTGGTTGTAAAATTCCACAATCGCTGTAACTCCTTTGAAAAACATGTCGACCGGAAAATTTTCATTTGGTGAATGAATGGCGTTCGACTCCAATCCGAATCCCATCAGTACTGTTTTGATACCCAACACTTTTTCAAAAGTAGCAATCACCGGAATACTTCCACCACGCCGTACTGGTAAGGGTCTTTTACCAAACGCTTTGGTGTAACCTGCTTCGGCAGCCCTGTACCAAAACATATCGACCGGACAAACATAACTATCGCCACCGTGAATGGGATTCACGTCAATGGTAACAGATTCCGGCGCAAGATTCTCCAGATAATTCTTCATCAGCAAACCGATTTTTGAATGATCCTGATGCGGTACCAACCGACATGAGAGTTTGGCATATGCTTTCGAGGGTAAAACCGTTTTAGCTCCTTCTCCGGTATATCCGCCCCAAATGCCACACACATCAAATGTGGGACGGATTCCCGTCCGTTCAAGTGTCGAATAGCCGGCTTCCCCCTGAACCTGCTTTACCTGCAAAGAGGTTTTATAGGCCTCTTCATCGAAAGGAATTCTCCGCATGGCCTCCCTCTCGGCATCCGACACCGCTTCCACATCGTCATAAAAACCCGGTACTGTAATACGCCCCCGATCGTCAGTGACAGAGGCAATCAGTTTGCATAATTCGTTTATCGGATTCGCCACCGCTCCTCCGAAAATACCCGAATGCAGATCGCGACACGGCCCCGTTACTTCAACCTGCCAGTATGCCAGTCCCCGCAATCCGGTCGTTATGCTCGGCAAATCTTCTGCCAGCATGCTCGTATCGGACACCAGAATAACATCGGCCTTCAGCAGTTCACGGTTTGCCAGACAAAAAGCTTCGAGACTTCCGGAACCGATCTCCTCCTCCCCTTCCAGAATAAATTTCACATTACAGGGCAAATTATCTTCATTCAGCAGATACTCCACCGCTTTGGCGTGCATAAACGACTGACCCTTATCATCATCAGCGCCACGCGCCCATATTTTACCCTCTTTAATTACGGGCTCGAACGGATTGCTCTGCCATAATTCCAGCGGCTCAACCGGCATTACATCATAATGTCCGTAAATCAGTACCGTTGGAAGATTATCTGCCACCCATTTCCCGGCAAAAACCACAGGATTGCCGTCGGTGGGCATCACATCGGCCTTATCCATTCCAAGCTTCAATAAAAGTTCCTGCCACCGTTGGGCACAGCGCAACATATCGGCCTTATGTTCGCTTTGAGCACTGACCGACGGAATAGCAATCAGAGAAAATAATTCGTCAAAAATACGCGATCGATTCTGTAATAAATAGTCTGAGAGTTCCATTGAGATGATTTGCAAATAAAATTCAACAATACCGAATGCTTTTCAATAGACAACGTATCATTCGCTGCATGAGGTACAATTCAGTTTCGGTTTTGTACAAAGATACGACAAATAGAAGAATCGGCTCTTTATTCTACATTTTTATATATCAGAGTTTTTTCGTATGTTTGTTATTGGATTATACTGTACCTGATTGCTGTATACTTATTGTATAACAGCCTGATCCTTTGAATAGGATATTTGAACTACTAACCAAATAATATGCTTCCAAGACTTCTGTTTTTGGGACTGCTTTGTTGCATGCTTTCAGCGTGTCGGCACACGTCGTCGTATGACAAATTCTATCTGTCAAAAGCAGATAGTTTATGTGCAATCAGCGAAGATAGCTCTTACGCTCAATTACAGAAAATCAAACAGGTTTCCCGCCTTTCTGCGGAAGACAAAGCCAAATATTCCATGGTTTTGAGCAGAATTCTCGATGGGAAAGGACAATTTCTTTGCTCCGATTCGATTATTCGCGTTGCGGTCGACTACTATTCCCGTCACAACAATCCTGAACAAGCCTGTTACGCCTACATTTTCTTATCGCGTATAGAACGCAATAAAGGTGACATCAACGGCCAAGCTCACAATTTGCTGGCGGCTATGAACTACGCAAACAAAAGCAAATCGGAGAAATTACTCGGATTGGTATATGCCGAAAAAGCCACTTTTTTTGAACAAAAGCAATTGAATCAGTTTCAGGAAAAACACCAGCCAGAATACAGAAAACTACAGAAAGACAGCATGTTGTATTATCACAAGTTGTCGCTGTTGCATTACAAAAAGATTGCCGACAATTATAATGTCATTCTCAGCCTGATTTATATTGGCAACAGCTATTACCAGATGGATCAGTATAACGATGCGTTGAAATACATCCGACTGGCCGAAATCGAAGCGAAAAAAGCACAACAAACAGTACTTCTGTCAACCATCTACCGTCTATATTGCGGAGTATACACCAAGACAAAGAATTATGACCAGGCTTTGCTTTATATCCGAAAATCGATGCAAACATCCGATTTTATGGATTATAACAAGTATTCGCTTGCCGCAAGAGTATTTTTGCAAACCAACCGGTTAGATTCAGCCATACAGTATGCCCAACGTTGCATCGGCACCGGAAATGACCTCACCGATTGCTACGAAATTTTAAAAGAAGTTGGCGTCAGGCAGCATAATTACAAAGATGCTTTACATTACGCCGAATTATATTCAACCGCCAAGGACTCTGTCAACCAGGCGAATGGAAATGAAAGTTTTTCCGCTATCGAAAAAAAGTACAATTTTCAGCGCATCGATAACGAAAACAAACAACTTACCATTCACAACCAGCGCTATATCGCAGGAGTCATCCTCTTGCTTGTTTTGTGTCTGGCTATTCTGATTTTCTTTTTATTAGAGCGTCGTAGCAAACAACGTCTTGCCATATTGAAAGAAAAACTCCGACAGAATATTGCCATTAAAGACAAGTTTTTCTCCATTATTTCACACGACCTACGTAATCCCGTTCATGCAGTACATCTCACTTCCGATTCACTTGTAAAACAATATAACGAATTAACTGACAGCGAGAAACTCAATGCTATCCAACTGATCAATCATGCTGCCGATAATACATCCAGGTTGCTCGAGAATCTTCTGTTGTGGGCTCTGCAACAAAAAGATAACGTCACATACCACCCTCAAAGGCTCGATTTGAAACTGTTGTCGCAACAATGTACCGATTTGCATTCGTTAGCAGCAAAAGGGAAACAGATTACCATCCGGAATCTCATTGACGAGCCTGCATTTATCGTGGCCGATCCGAATATGATGCAAACCGTGATCGGCAATCTGATCAGTAATGCCATCAAATTTTCTTATTCTAACGGGCTCATTACCATATCATCGCATGATTTACAGAATGGAACCACAGAGATTTCAATTGCCGATCAGGGTATGGGTATGAGCGAAGCTACCCGGCAAAAACTCTTCCGGCTGGACACCAAAATACAACGAAAAGGCACCAATAATGAGTCGGGAGCAGGACTGGGATTGATTTTATGCCACGAATTAATCTCGCGACAAGGAGGCTCTATCGATGTTACGAGCAAAGAGGGCGAAGGCACTGTTTTTAAAATTACGATACAAAAGAGCAACGAAAAAGAAGATATTCAAGCTTCTCATTCCGGGTCTTAACTAAAATCCATTTAAACATGAAACCCATTGAAATATTGTTGGTCGATGACTCACAAATCCATTTGGAAGGATTGAAAATCATGCTACGAGCCCACCACACGTTGCATGTGGCAGGTGAAGCCCACAATATATCGGAAGTTCATAACCTGATGCCCTCGTTGAAACCGGACGTGGTATTACTTGACATCTGTCTTGAGGAAGACAACGATGGGATAGAACTGGCTGGCTATATTACATCGACATTTCCACTTACAAAGGTTATCATGCTGTCGCATAATAAAGACGAAAATTCAATCATTCAATCCATTCGCTCGGGAGCTGTAGCCTATCTGGCCAAAGATACCTCCATCGATTTTTTGATTAAAACCATTCACTCCGTCATGAAAGGAGAAGGCCTTTATCTGGGCGAAACCATTCCGCATGACATTTTGTGTCAATGCTTACAAAACAGCATAGAACCCCCGTTCAAAAAGCCAGTTCGCCTGTCCAAACGAGAAAAAGAGATAGTCAAACTACTTTCCATGGGGTATACCTCGCGTGAAATTGCCGATCAACTCTGTATCGACGCCTCCACGGTAGAATCGCATAAAGAACATATCAAATCCAAATTCAAACTCTCTTCTGTTATCGAAATCGTTGTATATTGTATCAAAAATAAATACATTCAAATATAAATGCCTATTTTACAAATTATTACATTCTAATTCTTACTTTCCAAATAGTTTTTCGCGATTTTTTGATCGGCTTGTTTATGGTAAAATTTTACCATATAAAAATCAATAATTTTCACTATTGTTCTTGAGGTTCAATACCCTTAATTTTGTCGTGTAATTCAAGTATATAATTAGTTATCTGAAACAACGTTTATTTAGCATATTATCTTGATTACTCTTTATCCACAATAGTCTCAGGTACAACTTGATATTCATCCGACAAACTTTCTCATAAAAAAATTTGGTTAGTAGCACTATTGACGACGTGATGTCGGCTTGGTCTCCTGGTAGCTCACTCTGAGCTATCGGGAAAGGCCGGGAGCTATATTCAAAATCTCAACAAAACAAATCCATCATCTCCTAATTTTTTCAATAAATAGTTGCTCAAGACAACAACCGACATCATCCATTCGGCTATCTCCCAAATACCTGATCATTACATTTTGAAATTTATAAAACCGGAACAATTTGAAAGATTTCTTGGCTAAAATGCGCCTTTTTTATCGAAATGAAAAAAAAGAAGGAAAATTTTCATATTTTTGTCTATCTAATTGGTAACTATTTGTTACTTACAAGCGAATATTGATTATATAATTACATAACAGTACATTAAGTCCTTAATTAATTATATTCTGATCTAAAAATCATACTATCATTTGAAAGAATATTATGTCTGTGCAACGTTTTTTTATGTGATCACGTATAATCATGTCAATACAATAAATAATAGTATATGAATTACAAAAAAGTTTTCAGGTCTTTGATAGTTGTTGTTTCTTGTACCACACTGCTATCTGCTTGTACCAACGATATCGATCTGAATGATGTCGATAATACCCTATCGGTAAATGGAGCAGCGGTATTTCCTCTGGCACAATCGACCGTTACTCTTAAGGATTTTATAGACAAACTGAAGATTGCCAACATTACGACGAATAAAGACAATATATTGACTGTTAGTTATAAGCCGAATATAATCAATAGCTTTGATCTGAACATCTCGCCGGTAAATGTCTATACAGACATCAATCTGGCAACAGGTTCGCTACCGTCGGGAGTAATATCGAGTAATATTTTCAATACTCTTCTTTTTGGACCCAACCATCCCATTCAGGTACAAATCGATTTGAGTAAAATATCCTCAAATGTTTCTCAACTGGACAGTATTTTATTAAATAGTGCGTCACTCAACATTTCGTTGAATACTAATATCAGTTTTGCGAACTCCAATCTGAAACTGACGCTTATCAGTCCAAATCTGAATTACCCAACCGGGTATTCAAAATCTAATAATATAGCTGCCGGTTCTGTCTGTTCTCTTCCGATTTCGGGTAAAGTAAGCACCAACAACTCCATCGTCACTTTACAGATGATTTTCGAAGCCTCTTCAAATGTGTCTATTCCAGCATCCCCTACTTTCAATGCTCATGTTGCATTCGATAATATCAATTTTCAGTATATATATGGAAAGTTTGCCTATACGTTAACACCTCAAACCGGCACGGTGGATTTGGGATTCTTGAATGATGCCATTAGTAACACCAGCTATCTGCCATTCAAAGATCCTACCATAAAAATCATGCGTACGACCAATGCAGGTTTACCGGTTGATTTGAATATCAATTACATAAAAAGCTACAACAACGCAGACCCATCCAACGTCAGATATGCTTTCGGCGGAGTTAGTACTACTCAAGCCTTCCCGGCAATACCCGACAAACCGGGTAAAACAGTGGCCGATTCATTAGTCTTTAATAAAGCCAATGGAAATATCGACAATCTGTTTACACTTCCGGGTATCAATGCCATTGCCTATTCGCTGGGAGCTCAAATATCCAATACGTCGACTGCCAAACAATACATTCTGAATTCAAATACCTTTAAGATTGAACCTGTCGTAAATATTCCCTTTGCATTCAATCCCAACGTCAATATACAATTCTTCGATACGTTATCGTTAGGAAGTTCGTTTACCGATTTTACCAATAAAAACAACCTCGATAATATCAAACTATGGTTAACGGTCAACAACTACACTTCGGCGAAGATGACCATCGATTTGACACTCCTCGACGCACATTATCAGTCTATTTCGCAGCAACAAATAAAAATAGATGCCACGCTTGATGTGGATCCCATTACCGGTCTGGCAACTCAAACACCGACTACAAAAGATCAGCTATGCAGCCTGGCATTTACCGCAAACGATATAAAGAAGGCTCAATATGTAAGGCTTAGTTATTCACTCGCAGGGAAAGATGCCCAAAGGTCACTCACCCTTAAGTCGTCCGATTTTATAAAAGCCAAACTGAGTGCTTACGTCAAAGGCAATGCTAAAATAAACGATTGATTACGACTATGAAAAAATTATATATTCCCCTGATAAAACACTCCGGATTAGCTTTCATAGCGTTCGTCTTGTTCTCGATTGCCCCGCGTGCTGTTGCACAGGTCAACACACTCTATTTTATGGAGAATGTCCCGTTTCGGAGCTCGCTGAACCCGGCCTTTATCCCCACTCAATCCTATTATCTGGACATTCCGTTCTTGTCCAACATCAGTATTTGGTCAGGCAACAGTGCCGTTTCGGCATCAGATATATTTTATAAACAAGATGGGAAACTCATCACCCCTTTTCATCCGAATGCAGACAGAGATGCGTTTCTGAACATTCTTCAGCCTACTTCCTATATTAATTTCAATTATCAACACGAAATTTTAGGATTTGGATTCAGAGTCCGAAAGAGCTATTTCACCTTTGCCATTAAACAACGCATAGAGAGTTCGGTTGCACTGCCTAAAGATCTGATGCGCCTATTCCTCAAAGGAGCTTCGGATACTATCAACACAAATAATTTCAATTTCAAGTCGTTAAATGCAGATGTTACAGCCTACATGGAAGCTGCACTCGGATTTGCACGCCCCGTGAATGATCGGTTGACTTTGGGTGGAAAGCTCAAGTTACTGGTCGGTGAAGCTCATGCCGATGCAAAATTCAACCGTCTCGATCTGGATATCAATAAACAATCGGCTATACTCTCCGGCGACGGTTATGCCCGTATTACATCGCCTTACGACGTTACGCAAAACAGTGATGGTACCCCCAAAGATTTTGAAACAAATAAAAGTTTGCAAGAACCTATGGGTTGGGGAGCCGGAGCAGATATAGGCGCCACTTATAGATTATTGAAAAACCTTACTCTTTCGGCATCGCTTACCGATCTTGGATTTATCCATTGGAAAAAGAGCAGCTGGCAAGCCAATATGACAAGCAGTGCCTCATTTACCGGCATGGATTTCAAAATTAACGGGAATGACAATGACTACGGGACGCAATTAAGCGACACGCTTAAAAACGCTTTCACCTATTCCAGAAACGGTGCCGGATATACAACATGGTTAACGGCCAAACTTCGTGTTGGAGGTGAATATAATCTGGTTAAAAATAAAATAACGGTCGGTGCACTATGGGAAAACACCGTGGGCGGTACCTACCGCTATTCGGAACTGACCGGATCAGTCAATTTCCGCCCCTTCTATTGGTTCAACACCTCATTCAGTTATGGTTTTGTCAATGGAAAATTCGGAACATACGGTCTGGGACTAAACCTGATCGGAGGCCCATTCAACCTCTTCGTTGCTACCGACTATGCGCCTGCAACCCTCACACGTGACGGTATACCTTACAAAACAAAATATGTAGATGCGCAATTAGGACTGGTCATTACGATCAAACGTAGTAAAAGCAAACTGAAAAAAATGAATACGAAGACTCCGGTTATAAACAATATCGATACGGTTAAACCGGCTGTTATTGTGGAGACTCCGGTTATCACACCAGTCGATCCGATCGTTACGGCTCCGGTGGTAATCAAAAGCATAGAGCCATCGATCAATCCGAACAACGTACAAATTCCGGCGGAAGTACAAATTATTGAGGCTCCGGCAGTAAAGAAAGCCGCCATAAGCCCGAAAAGCAAAACAGGGAAACAGGTTACTGCCAGAAAATATACCGGCAAGACGCTAAACAAAGGAACAAGTGGAGTAAAACGAACCGGTACGGCAAAAACAACCGGTGTAAAAAAAGCAACAACCGGCACACGACAAACAAAAACCACGCATAAATAATCTTTAGCGATATGAACAGAGCTTTATTGGTGGGAATCAACAAATATCCCGGTCAGCCGCTCAACGGCTGTGTAAATGATGTGCAGGACATGGCCAATTTCTTAGTGTCGCACTGTGGATTTGCCATGGACGACATTCGCCTGTTGGTAGACGAAAGAGCAACGAAAGATGCTATTGTAGAGCGCCTGCACTGGTTGATTACTGACGTAAAAGCCGGTGACCGTATATTGTTTCATTACAGCGGACATGGGGCACAGAAGCCTACCCGCAATCCGGAAGGGGAAGTGGACGGGCTGGATGAAGTCATTTGTCCCGTCGATTTCGACTGGTCGGATGCCCATCTGATTCGCGACAAAGAGTTCAACGAACTATTTTCCGTTTTGCCGCAGGGGGTAGATTTCGTTTGGATCTCGGATTCGTGCCACTCCGGCGACTTATGGCGTGATATGAGCGAGCCTACCGTCAGCATCAAAACCATTATTCCTCCGGCTGATATAAACTGGAGGTTACACACAGCTTTCCAGAAAGAGATAAAACTCCGCAGCCTTAAAATGATGGCTTCCGATCTGAATCTGGCCCTGATCTCCGGCTGCAAATCGAACCAAACATCGGCCGATGCCTGTTTCGACAACAAATACAACGGAGCATTAACCTACTTTTTGTTACAGGAGCTACAATCGGCAAACGGGCTCAGCGAACCGCTTTCAACCCTTGTAACCAATGTAAGCGTTGCGCTAAAGAAACATCGTTATTCGCAGGTACCACAGTTAGAAGGATCTCCCGCCGTGAAATCAAAGTCGTTTTTAGCAAAATAGCATTGAATTTGCGACCGACATCCGTTGTTTTCATG
>JGI20225J14565_1000192_pt1 | contig 13769 bp, 17 predicted proteins | sample BioMet4_FD_14565 | JGI IMG/M metagenome (IMG submission 14565) | reverse complement strand
GCATTTGAGATCTCTCCTTCCTTCGGGAAAATTTTACAGTCCGACACGTCCGGTTCCGTTAATCAGTGTATTCAGCATCTCGTCAATGGTCGTAATCATGCCGGTATCTGAAACCGTGAAATCGTCTCCGCCGGCATATATTCGTCCGTTGTTCCCAAGAACATAATTTCCATTGGAGGTGACCAGATAGCCCTGGTCATCCACAGTGAAATTACCGGCTCTAGTGTAACTCTCACCCTCCGGCGTCTCCACGGCAAAGAATCCGTCTCCCACCAGGGCCAGATCCGTATTTCTTCCGGTGTCCTCAATGGCGCCTTGAGAAAAGTCGGTAACCATTTCATCCACATGCGTTCCGAAGCTGTACTTTCCCACGTTGGTCCCGACCACGGACAAGTTCGGGTCGTTGACCCGCTTGAGCATTTCGGCATCAAATGCAGACGTCATCAAATTGTCGGTCTTGTAGCCCACGGTCTCCGCATTCACAATATTATTGGTCAGCACATCCATCTTGCTGCGCTGCACCATCATTCCGGTGGTTGCCGTATACAATCCTCGAATCATGTTGATTCCTCCGTTGTACATGCGAAAGCCGCGGCATCGGAAGTCCGTCTGCCGTAAACCTGATGCTTCCACATGTTTTCTATCGTATTCTCTCAAAAAAACTTAAGCATTCTTCCGGAATTTTTCGCGGCTCCGTTTCTAAACGCTGTGGCCCGGGAGAATCTTTACACTCGTCTGGTGCGGACTGCGCAGAATTTATCTCACATTGGGCCAATCCCCTGGCGCATCTTGAGCAGCGTTTTAGAATGAATCTGAGAGACCCGCGACTCCGAGACCCCGAGTATTTTCGCGATGCTCTTCATGGTCAATCCCTCATAATAATGCAGAACAATTACCATCCGCTCTTTTTCCGGCAGGGTGCTGATGACACTGCGCAGGGCGTTGCCAATCTCCTGATTTTCCATCATCCGGTACGGATCGTGCTGCTCCGACGATGCGATACTGTCCGACTCCTGCTCATATACCATTGCCTCGAAGTTCACAACATTGAACATCTGGCTCTGCTGCAGGGCCGCGGTCACCTCCTGCTCCGTAATTCCAAGGGAAGCGGCCACCTCCTTCTCCGTTGGCTGGTGGTGAAGGTCGGTTTCCAACGACTCATATGCCTTTTGAATACTTTTAATTCTGCGGCGGAGCCCCGCAGACGCCCAATCCTGCTTGCGCAGAAAGTCCAGCACTTCTCCGCGAATCCGAATGGTCGCGTAGGTCTGGAATTTTACATGGAACGATTGGTCAAATTTCTGAACCGCATCGATCAGCCCCAGAACCCCGCTGCTGATCAGATCCTCCTCTTCACAGTAACTTTTGTACTGTGGCATCATGCGCTTCACCACGCCCACCACAAGGTAGAGGTAATGAGTCAGAATTGTATTCTTTGCTTCGTCATCACAGCGGTCCGCAAAATATTTCTCCCACTGCCGTTCAATCTGTTCGTCTTTTGTCTGTTCCACATTAACCCCTCCTCTTCGTCACATATGACGGGTCCCTATCGGGCCAGAATTTTTCTCTGCCCCAGTGTCACCAGTCTCAGCAGAATGTCCCCGGATTTTCTGTCAATCTGTTCAAACTGCACACCGCACAAAAGAGGATGATTTCCTCGCAGTAAATCCATTGTCCACACAACGGTTCCCGGTATCATCGGTAAAATCGCGTCAATTCCGCAGGTGTGGATATACAGGGTGCACTCGATCAAATCTCCCTGATCAAAGTCCGAATTCAAGCCGACGCACATTCCGGTCTCGCTGATATTCACAGTTTTTGTCTGTACCCATGGCCTCTCCGAAAGCTTGCTCCCGTCCGGTTCGATCTTCCGGAGCTTGACGTCCAGTGTGATCGGGCATCGAAACGCGTCACGCCGCTGCAAACGCACATAGTCGCCCGTATATTGACAGTAATCCTCCGCCGCGATCACCAAATCATCCGTGCGAAGAATCTTCGCGCGGAAGCGGTGGATTCCGTTTTCTCTGACACACACCATGCAATACTCCCGGCCCTGCTCCGGACCGACGGACCTGCCGTTCCGAAGTAAAGTAAAAAAGTTCCCTCCATCCGTCACCTTGCCGACCGTGCCGCTCCACTCACCGTCTTCGCCCATCAGACTTACTCGGTTTCCCCGCTCCAGGGCGTTCATGAAATTCATCTGGAACTCGCCTCCCTCGTCTGGACTCAGCCCGCTCGCTTTTCCATTGTAATCACGCCGGCAATCTGAATCTCGTAATTCTGCTGAATCTCCGTATAGGACAGGACGGTGACATCCGGCATCGCCTGTTCAATCAGATGCTTGAAGTTCTGTCGGATGACCGGGGACGTCAGCACCACGGTCTTTTTTCCTTCCATAGTGAGCTGATCGGCCAGCGTTTTGGTATTCACCAAAAGCAGCTTCATTTGCGCGGGTTCCAGAATCGTCATCTTTCCGCTCTCCGTTTTTCGGGTATGTTCCGCGATCAGCTGTTCCACGCCTGAATCCAACGTTAACATCCCCGCATCGTCACCGCTCAGAAACCGGCTGGTGATCACCCGGGACAGGCTTTGCCGCACCTTCTCCAGCAAATCGTCCATGTTATGACCCATTTGCGGATTGTTGGCCAGCGTCTCCAGGATTGCCGCCAGATTCTTGATGGGCACGCTTTCACGCAGCAGACCCGACAGAATCTTTTGAAGCTCGCCCAAGGAATAGAGCTTGGGGATAACTTCTTCCACCAGCATGGGCTGCTGCTTTGCCAGGTTTTCCACCAGCGCCTGAACCTGTTGGCGATTCATCAGCTCATAGGCATGCTTCTTGATCACTTCAATCAGGTGGGTGGTAATGACGGAGGGCGGATCTATGGTGGTGTAGCCCAACAACTCCGCTTTTTCGCGCTGCTTTTTAGTAATCCAGAGCGCTGGCAGGCCAAAGGTGGGCTCAACCGTCTCAATCCCGCTGATGGTCTCTTTTCTCCCCTCGGAGTTGATCGCCAGATAGTGGTCTGCCATGACCTCGCCTCTGGCGACTTCCTCTCCCTGAATTTTCAGAACGTACTCGTTTGTATTCAGGCGGACGTTGTCCCGCAGGCGGATGGACGGCACAATAATGCCCAGATCAATGGCACACTGCCGGCGGATCATGACGATCCGGTCCAGCAGATCTCCGCCCAGACTCCGGTCCACCAAAGGGATCAGTCCGTAACCGAATTCCAGCTCCATCTGCTCCACCTGCAGCAGATTCAGAACACTTTCCGGCTTTCTTTTTTCCGCGGCGGCTTTTTCCGCCGGGTTCTCCTTTGGAACGACGGCCTCTTCCCGTCTTACCTTCCGCTGCTGCTGGATTCCGATTCCCAGCAGCGCAGCAGCAAGCGAGAAGATCTGTATCTTCGGGAAACCCGGCACCAGTCCCAGCACAATCAGCACATATCCGCAGAGCATTATGGTGTTTGGATTGGACAGTAGCTGTGTGGCCATCTCCACACCAAAGCTGGTTCCGGAGTTAGAGCGGGTGACAATGATACCGGTTGAGGTGGAGATCAGCAGCGCCGGAATCTGTCCCACCAGACCATCGCCTACAGTGGCCAGTGTAAAGGTGCTGATGGCTTCGCTGGCGGGCATCTTGTCAATCAAAATTCCGATAATGAGTCCGCCGATGATATTGACCAGCGCGATAACAATACTGATAATGGCATCGCCCTTGATGAATTTGCTGGCGCCATCCATTGCGCCGTAAAAATCCGCCTCCCGCTGGATGTCGGTGCGACGTTTGCGGGCGGTTGCTTCGTCAATGGCGCCGGTATTCAGATCCGCGTCAATCGCCATCTGTTTTCCCGGCATGGCGTCCAGCGTAAACCGCGCAGCCACCTCCGACACACGTTCCGCGCCCTTTGTAATCACAATAAACTGGATGGCTACGATGATGATGAATACAACGACACCAACCACCAGATTTCCGCCAATTACGAAATTGCCGAAGGTGCGGATCACCTGGCCGGCATCGCCGCTGTTGCCGAGAATCAGCTTGGTAGAAGACAGGTTCAGTGCCAGTCGGAACAGGGTGGTGAGCAGCAGCAGTGTGGGCAGAATGGAGAATTCCAGCGTTTCCTTGATAGACAGGCTGGCCAGAAGAATAAAAACCGAGATGGTTATATTCATGATCAGAAGCATGTCCATCAGCCAGGTGGGCAGCGGGATAATCATAATCATGATGACAGCAAGAATCAGTGCGCTGATCGATATATCCGCCGCCTTCATCCTTTTCACGCTTTGTTTCTCCCCTCGTTTGATCGCTTTGGCATTTTGTCCGTGACTTTGTACACATAAATAAGGATGTCCGCGATGGCCTGATACAGATCAGCCGGGATAGCCTGTCCAATCTCGCAGGTTGCGTAAAGAGCACGGGCCACCGGCTTATTCTCCACGATGGTAATATGGTGCTTCTTTGCCACCTTTTTGATTTGCAGTGCCAGATAATCCTGCCCCTTTGCAAGAACAACGGGCGCAGGGTCGACTTTCTCTTGATATCGAAGCGCCACCGCATAATGGGTGGGGTTGGTGACCACCACGTCCGCCTGTTTCATGTTCTGCATCATGCGCTGCTGGCTGATGCGGCGCTGCAGCTGCCGCCGCTTGCCCTTGATCTGGGGGTCTCCCTCCAGCTGTTTGTTCTCATCCTTGACTTCCTGCTTGGTCATCCGCAGATCCTTCTCGAATTTCCACCACTGGTAGAAAATATCAATTGCCGCCAGTGCAACCAGAGCCATGCCGATTTGAACTCCCATCCTGGATACCTGATGGATGGTTTCGGAAAAGGCTTCTGCGGGACGCTGCCGCATCCTATCCGGGAAACTGCTCATCTTGCCCTGGATGGTCCGATAAATAATCAGGCCCATCACTCCGACCTTGCCGATGGATTTCAGCATCTCCATCACCGTCGCGCTGGAGAAGAGGCGCTGGAAGCCCTGAATCGGGTTTATTTTGGAGAATTTCGGTTTGATGCGCTCCGTCGTCATCAGCGGTCCGGTCTGCGCCACATAGAGCGCGGAACCCACCAGCATCAATATGAGCATCATCGGCAGGACGATGGGGACAAGCTCCACAAGCGTTTGCCGATAAAAAAACTGAAGGGTATGGATGTTCAGGTTTTCCGCCTGAACCAGCACGTAATCGGCCGACAGATGGTTCCTCAGAAATAGCTCCAGATTTCGGGCAAAAGACGTGTATCCGATTCCAATCAAGGCGAATACAAGCGTCAGCGAAGCCGCCGAAACAAAGTCCCGGCTGAGATGTACTTCCCCGCGTTTTCGGGCGTCCTGCTTCTTTTTTGACGACGCTTTTTCTGTTTTTTCCCCGCTGCTCTGCTGGCTCATGCAGTACTCCCCAAATAGCGAAACATCTCATCAATAAAGGCAAATATCTGGGCGGTAATTTCTTTGGAAAGTCCCACAAACAATGTCATGGTTCCGGCCAGCACCATCATGCCCACGATGATTTTCACCGGAATGCCCACAACAAACATATTCATTTGCGGCACGGTGCGGATAATGGCTCCCATTGCCAGCTCCACCATCATGCCCGCAGCCACTATGGGCATTGCCATCATCAGCCCCAGGGAAAAGGACTTGCTCATGACCTTGGCGGCCACCCACAGGATGTCCGCGCTCATCATGGCCGTTCCCACCGGGATCTGCTGGATTGTGGCATACAGGATATCAATAATCCGCAAGTGCCCGTCCATCCCAAAGAACAAAACCGTCAGCATAATCTGAAACAACGCGCCGGTGATGGGTGCCTGGGTATTGTTCTGAATATCATACACGCCGGCAATGCTGAAGCCGATCTGCATGTCGATGAGATTTCCTCCTGTCAGTACGAGGCTGAACATGGTGGTCATCACAAATCCCATCGCCACACCGAAGAGCATCTCCCGCAGACACAGCAGTCCGTATTCAAACAGGTGCGTCCAGGCGGGGTAAACCGCAGGGGCGGGCAGCACGGTGAGAAACACCGTAGTCAGTGTCATGCAAAAGCCAACTTTCGCAATGCCCGGAACTTCTTTTCGCCCAAAAATAGGGCTTCCGATCAGAAGTCCGCTCACCCGCAAAAAAAGCAGCAGCAGATAGTCCGGGTGTTCCAGAATCTCCCTCAGAATCTGCATCTCAGCTCAGCATGGTATTGATGGAATTGAACAGATTGATGGTAAAATCGCTCATATTATTCATGATCCATCCGCCGAAAAGCAGCAGTGCCAGCAAAATCGCCACGATCTTTGGCACAAATGCCAGCGTCTGCTCGTTGATCTGGGTGGTAGCCTGAAAGATGGAGATCAACACGCCCACTACCAGCGCTGCCACCAGCATCGGCGCAGAGCAGGCCAGCACTGTATAGATGGCATCCTTCATAACGGATAAAATTTCAGTCTGTGTCAGCACAATCGTCTCTCCTCTCTGCGTCAAAAGCTGCGTATCAGCGTTCCGATGGTTAGCTGCCAGCCATCCACCAGAACAAACAGCATAATTTTGAAGGGCATGGATATGGTCGCAGGCGGCAGCATCATCATGCCCATGGCCATCAGGGTGCTGGCTACAACCATATCAATGATGATAAACGGGATGTAAATAAACAATCCGATTGCGAACGCGTGTTTCAGCTCGCTGGTCATGAAGGCGGAAATTAACACGTGGCTGGGAATCTCATCCAGATGTTCCGCCGGTTTTCCGTCCCCCACATCGGCAAGATCACAGAAATAGTTCAGATCGCTCTGATACGTTTCCTTCAGCATAAATTCCCGGAACGGTTCCATCGCCGCTTTGCTGAACTCCTGATAGGTTATCTGATTGTTGAGATAGGGCTCCAGCGCCGTGTCGGATACTTTCACCAGTACCGGGTTCATCACAAAATACGTCATGAACAGCGCAAGTCCGATAATCACGATGTTCGGCGGAGTATTCTGCAGCCCCAGCGCGTTGCGCACCATCGACAGCACGATGACAATTCTGGTAAAACCCGTCATCATGATCAGCAGCGTAGGCACCAACGCGATCATGGTCAGTTCCAGAATAATCCGCAGCGCCTGGGAATCGGAACCCTTCAAAAGGCTGTCCACCAGATCCGCCGGCGCCGCCAGCGTGGCGGAGCTGAGCGCGAAGGCCGCGACTGTTGTCAGCAGCACAATTCGCAGGCATTGTTTTGCGCGCCGCCCCCGTATCCTCTTCTTTTCCGTGTCAGTCCGCTGGCGATGCTCCATGTCTTCTCCCTTACTCACTGTCGCGGATCCCGATAGGTTCCCTGAAGCCGCTCCAAGAATTCTTTTTTGAAATTTGAAACGGGCGGCTTTGATTCTTCTTCCGGTCGTCCGGCGTCCAGCTCCGCTTTGTCCACTTTGTCAATCAGCTCCACATGCTGAGCAGTCACACCGAGAATATAGGCATGTTCTCCCACTTCCACCATCACGATCTGCCGGTCCCGGCCCAGGGATGCGGAACTTCGAATTCGGAAATCAGACGCCCTGCCCCTTGATCCGGCGGCTTTGGTGGCCACAAATTTTGTGACGTAATAGGCGGCCGCGATGATCACCACGATGAGAAACACCGTCTTCAGGTACTCCCACCACATCTCCGTGGTCACCTCCCTTCCGGTTTGTCCAGTGAAGTCGATCAGACCTGCATATTCATAACTTCCTTATAGGCGTCCATCGCCTTGTTCCGGATCGCAACCGTCAGATTTACCGCGATCTCGGATTTTTTTGCGTCGATCATCAATCCGGCCAGATCGTCAGTATTTCCGGAGAGCAGATCCAATGTTCCGCTGTTGCTCTGGGCGTTCATGCTTTCCTGATTCTCTACCGCTTGATTCAAAACATCGGAAAAGCTCACGGCTCCGCTCTCTCCGCCAGATTCCTTTACTCCGGAGGATGCGCCAAGTCCGCCGAGCTGATTGGTCATCAATTCATTCACGAACTTCTGGGTCACACCGTTCATTGCCGTCATTGCCAGTTACTCCTTCTCCGTCAGGTTCCAATCTCTAGAGTCTTTACCGCCATATCCTTGTATGCTCCAAAGGCAGTCACATTTGCCTCATAAGAACGATAGGCCTCCAGCATATCCACCATTTCTTGGGATAGGTCTACGTTTGGCTTTTGAACATATCCGGTTTCATCGGCGTCCGGATTCGTCGGATCATATTCCAGCTTGTAGTCGGATTGGTCCTCGCCAATTTCCGCAACACGGACGCCGCCATATGTTTCCTGGCCACTTTTTAAAAGATCGGCAAACTTTGAATTCCGCTGCTCCAGCACCACATACTTTCGGGTATACGGCGTTCCGTCCTCTGTCCGCGTAGTGTCAATATTTGCAATATTCTCAGAAATCACATCCAGCCGTGCCCGCTGCGCCGTCAGGCCGGACGCGCTGATATCCATACCGCTCAGAAACGACATCTCATAACCCCTCCCTTACTCAGGTCACATTGATGGCGGTGCCCAGTTTTTTGAACTCGGAGTTTACTTTGCCCACCAGCGTGTAGTAGTCTATGGTGTTCTTCGCCATTTCGGCCATTTCATGACATCGGTAATCACGGCCGCATCCACATCTTTCAGGATCAGCAGATTTTTGCCCTCCAGCCCGTCCCGATACCCGACGCTCACGGCCAAAAATGGGCAGCGATACGCTGCCAGCGCGTTTTCGGGCTTGAACAGCTGAACCTTTGGCGTTGTGATGATGACGCGGTGACCCAAAATAGACGACATCGTCGTGGCGGAGGTTCCCATACAAATATTTCCGATTTCTCCGATGGCATCAATTTCATCTGTCGTCAAGTATTCGGAGACATCCTCTGTGATTTCCTCCTGCTCGTCTCTGGCCTGCGCCACGGCAGAACCCGACAAATCCTCGGCCCCTTCGCCCGCTTCCGCCGCTTCCTGCTGTGCCTGACTCACGATTTTTTGGATTTTCTCTTCTTTGCTCTCTACGTGAACACTCTCATTCCGCAGCATTGCGTCGATCTGTTCCTGCGTCAAATCACTCATCCTGCTCATCCCCTCTCAGTTCGCTCTGAATTCTGATCGCGTAATAACCGCGTTTTTTTCCATAGGTAGCCTTAAACTTCGGCAGGTTCTGCACCGTCACAGTCAGGGGCTCGGAGACTTTGTGTTCCAATTGAATAACGTCACCGGGCTGCAGACTGAGAATATCCTGAGTTTTGGCATCGGTGGTACGAAACGCGGCGGATATCTCGACAAACGTGCTGCTTAAAGAGCGGATGGCTTTTTGTGGATGTGCCTCGACACGCTTTCCGCTGTTTCCGGCGTACCAGTCCTTCGGACTCAGTTTTTTCAGCTGAGGCGCCATCATTTCCCGCGGAAGGCAGAAGCTGGCCAGTCCGCTTTCTTCACCGATCATAATATTCAGAGTCGCAACCAGCACCTCTTCATTTCCATCTGCCACCTGCGCAAACTGCATGCTGTTTTCCATCCGCTCCAGATTGGAGTTGATCGTCGTAAGTTTCCCCCACGCTTCATCGAAGTACTTGAGAATCTGCCAAACGACACGCTCCATAATGGACATCTCAATCTCCGTGAATTGGGTCCTTTCCGCAGAAATGCTTTTGGCCCCGCCCAGTATCCGGGAAAAAATGGAGCTGGCTGTCTCCCTGGAGATTTCAAACACCGCTGACCCCTCCAGCGGTCTCATTCCGATCACTGAAATCACCGAAAGGTTGGGCACAGAGTTGTTGAATTCATTGAAAGACATCTCCTCCATGGAGAGAACTTCAATTTCACAGGAGGTTCGCAGCATCCCAACAAAGTAGCTGGAGAGAAGATGTGCAAAATTCTTAATGACCGCCTCGACCGTGCGGATATGCTCCTTCGTAAACTTGTTCGCTGTCCGGAAGTCGTATTCCCGCACCGCTTTTTTGGGGTCTTCTTCGATGGGTATCTCACCCAGATTCATGGAGTTTAGAAGTGCGTCAATTTCTTTTTGCGACAGAACATCCGACATTTTGCCACCTCCTTTCGGTCACTGTTCTTTTACTGCATGACAAAGTCCCCGAAGTATATCGAAGTGATGCTGTTGATCTTCAGTGCCTTGTTCAGTGCCTCCGGGATTTCCTTCCGTAGTGAATCCTGAATGGCATCGCTGCAGATGTCCGCCTCCGTCAGATTCCGCAGAATAAACAGGATCGTGTCACGAATCACATATTGATTTGCATCCAACGTCTCCTGCAGATCCTCTGCATCAGCCACCAGAACAATCGAAGTCTTGAACAGCTTCCTGCTGTCCTTCACATTGGTGATGAATGAATCATCCAGCGCATATGTATAACTCTTCTGTTCTGGTTCGGCGTTTGCAGACTGACCCTTTAAAACCAGCATATAATACGTTCCTCCGGCGGCAATCACCAGCAACAGGATCACCAGAATGATGATCAGGGGTTTCTTCTTCATCTTTTCCACTTCCGTTTCTATGTTCTCCGCAGGCGTTTCTCATTATCAGCTGTCTTCCGGCATCTTCTGAATGACGAAGTCCACGCGGCGGTTTCGGGCGCGCCCTTCCTCTGTCTGGTTCGAGGCAATCGGCTGATATTCGCCGTAGCCAACTGCTGCCAGCTTACTGGCACCAATGACCTGATAGCCCTGAACCGTGCGAAGCACATTCACGGCACGGTTTACGGATAAGTCCCAGTTGTCGGAAAACTCCGAATTTTTGATCGGGACGTTATCCGTATTCCCCTCAATGGTAATTAATTTGATGGCGCTGGCGTTCTGCGATATGATATCGACGATATTTGTCAGTGTTGCCTGCCCGTTGGGCAGAAGATCCGCCTTGCCCGATTCAAAGAGAAACACTGCGCCGAACCGGAGGATAATGGTGTCTTCCGTCCGGCTCACGCTTAGTTGCCCTCCAAGCCCGTTCTCGGAGATGTATCGTTTGATGTTTGCGTAGAGTTGATCAAACGCCAGCTCCGTTTTGCTTTGCGCAGCTGAATCGTCTGTGCGGTTGGAATAGTTCACCATGAACTGTTCCGTGTCGGTCACGGCAGGCTGTGCCGCGGTTCCCTCCTGAGATGCCGTTTGCAGCAGAGGGATCTCTGTTGTGAGCTTTTGGATTCCCGCCTGCCCTCCCGCCGCGGCATTCACACTGCCGGTTTGAGCAGTGAGGCCCACTATACCCGGCATCAGCAGTGCCGCGATCTGTGACGCCGCATCTTCCGGCTGATCGTCATCCTCGGTTTTTTCCTGCTGCTCCGTCTTTTTCTGTGCCGTCTTCCCAGTCTGTCCGGTTCCCAGAGCCTTGTTGAAAATCGCTCCGAACCCCGTGTCGCCGTTTGTCTGCTCGCTCACGTCCACCGTGGATTCCGTGTTGAGAAGACACGCCAGCGCGGCAACTTCCATAAGCTGTTCACCCGCCTTTCCATCTGATTGAGGTTTACTGAGTCATGATTCCGGTCAGCAGCACCGCCTGCTCCGGCGTCATCGCATCCATGATGGCCGCTGCCGAGGTAGAAGACATATCGTACAGGATCATGGCCGCCCGGTTTTGATCCGACATCTGCGTGATGACGTCTGCTGCAGTTTTGGGCGTCATTTTGGAGTAGATTCCGCTGACCTGTTTCAGCGCCGCCAGATCCTCCTGACTCAGGGCTGCCTGATATTCCTGAAAGCTCATCTGCTCGCTCTGTTGTTGCTGCAGCTGTTCTTCCTGCTGTTTCAGATCCGCTTCGCGCTGATCCAGCTCGCTTTGCTGGCGCTCCATTGTTTTCTCGGTGCTCTCCAGTTCTGCTTCCTTTTGCTCCACGGACGCTTCCCGGGCCTCCACTGACAACAGCATGGTGTACTTTGCAATCCACGGATTCAGCACCCCGGTGAAGTACAGTGCCCCGCCGATGCCGGCCAGAAGCAGCAGTACAAGCGGAATCATCAGCAGCTTCATCTTTTTCTTCTTCTTTTTCTTCTTTCCCTCAGCGGTAACCGCCGCTTCACTGCTTTTGGGCTCCTCCCGGACGGTTTCCTTTCGGGGGCGCATATTGTCATAGAACTTCCGGTCTTCCTCCATTTTTTCTTCCATGGCTCTCCCCCCTCCGTCTCTCTTAACCGCTTGATCTCCGAATTTCCGGCTTCTATCTCAGTTTTGTCATCCCGGGCGCAAGCAAATCATCCAGCTCCTTGGCTTCCTTGGCGTATTGTTCTTTTGAAAATGCTGTTTGCTGAACCTCCCGAACGCGCTCCAGCGATTTTCTTTCCTTATAAATCGTTTGCAGGCAAGCCTGCCGGTCCCGAACAATTTCCCGTGCGTTTGACAGTTCGGTTTCCAGCGTCTGCACTTGCTGCTGCAGCAGCTTCTCGTATGCGCTTCGACTTTGAAATTCCAAAACGGTGATTCCCTGCCTTGCGTCCCCTTCCAGATTCTTACGCTCCTGCAGGAGCTTTTGCCCGCAGCGGTCTCGGGCGGCTTCCGCCTGATCGGCCGCCCGCTTTGCCGCAGCCCAGTCCGCCATGGCCTGCTTTTCTGCAGCCGTCTTAACGTCATACAGCGCCTGCATGGAAAAAAGAAATCTCCGCATGGTCAATTAACCCTCTCCGATTGCCAACAGCTGGGCTACAACCTCATCAAAGGGCGGATTTTCTTCCACCCCCTGGCACAAAAACCGGTCAATTTGCGGGTGCAGAGCTATGGCCCGGTCAATCTGGGAATCGGTTCCCTGCTTATAAGCCCCGATCTGGATCAAGTCCTTGGAATCCCGATAGGCCGCCATATTCTTTCGAAGTTCTCCGGCCATTTTCGAGTGCTCTCTTGTTGCAACCTCTTTCATCAGACGGCTGACACTCTGAAGCACATCGATGGCAGGATAGTGATTTGCACTGGCCAAGTCTCTGGAAAGTACGATATGGCCGTCCAGAATGCCTCGCGCCGTATCTGCGATGGGTTCGTTCATATCGTCGCCTTCCACCAGTACGGTGTAAAGACCGGTGATTGTCCCTTTGTCGGCGGCACCGGAGCGTTCCAGCAGCTTGGGAAGGACGGAATAGACCGATGGAGTGAAGCCTCGGGAAATCGGAGGTTCCCCCACCGCCATCCCCACTTCCCTCTGTGCCATACAGAAGCGCGTCAGGGAATCCATCAAGAGCAGGACATTATAGCCCTTGTCCCGAAAATACTCTGCGATGCTGGTTCCCACCATAGGTGCCTTCAGGCGAAGCAGCGCCGGCTGGTCAGAGGTGGCAATTACCAGAACCGATTTTTTTAGTCCCTCCGGCCCCAGATCATGCTCAATGAAATCGTTGACTTCCCTGCCTCGTTCGCCCACCAGAATGATGACATTGATATCCGCCACAGCATTTCTGGCAATCATGCCCAGCAGCGTGCTCTTGCCCACACCGCTTCCGGCAAAAATCCCCAACCGCTGACCGCGTCCGATGGTGAGCAGGCCGTCGATTGCGCGGATACCCAGCGGGAAGGGCTGATGAATCCGCTTTCTGGATAGGGGATTGGGCGATCCATTCTCCACCGGATAATATTTTTCCGGTGTAATTGGCCCCTTGCCGTCCATGGGACGCCCCAGCGCATTGAGTACCCGGCCGGTCATCTGATCGGAAACCGGGACACTTAGCACCCGATGCGTCGCCACAACCCGGCTGCCGAAGCCCACACCCACCATGTCGCCAAAGGGCATCAGCTGAACCCTCTGATCCTTGAAGCCCACGACCTCAGCCTCAACATAGTGGTCGTCTGAGGCGTAAATCCTGC
>JGI20225J14565_1000191_pt1 | contig 13824 bp, 16 predicted proteins | sample BioMet4_FD_14565 | JGI IMG/M metagenome (IMG submission 14565) | reverse complement strand
CTGGGTTTTCTGCCATTCTATGAAATTGCACTGAGGACAGCCAAGGTCCCAGGGCCGTTTTCCAGAATTGATTATGCGGATATGGTGCAGGCCATGATAGATATAAAGGGGAATATCCCGTTGATTTGTCGGATTCATTACTGATCCTCTGGATGATGAGATCCTATTTAAACAGCTTCCTTATTTACCTGTTTTCTCTTTTATCTGCTTGCCTGTGTATTGTTATCGAAGATTTATTATTAACTGGAAAATTTTTTGAAAACAAATAATAAAATAGCTTATATATAATGGTTAATATATAATTAGTTATACCACTGCTTCGTCTCTGGTAAAGCTTGAAGATGAGTTAATATTGAAAACTGATATTTTATAGTATCCTATCTTCATGATGTTGAGTGATAAATAAACATTTTACTTTAGCCTACGTCACGCCGGTAATTCGTGATGGAAACAGTGCATTCCGTAACAGTGCATTCCGTAAAGTGCATTCAGTCAATGTTCTTTAACAGCAATGTTATGTGGGGTTTATTGAGCCTAGATTGCACAATTGATGGCTGGCTCCATTGATGAATTGAACCGGGAGAAGGAGACTATTCTTCTTTGTGAGGGGGGAAGGATATATTCTCTTTGACTCTGGCTATTTCTAAGTGTAATTAATTCATCCAGAAACATGGAGTCCCATATAGGGACAAAAGATACTCCTTTAACGGTGCTCAGGTCTATATTCCAGCCGCAGGGAGTACTGGTTGAATAACTAAATGTTTGGGGAGTGGATTATATGGAACAACCAGCTGATGTTACGGGACAATCAATTGAATCTGAATATGAAATTGGGTATGAAATACTGCAGGTACCCTGGTGGGTGGTTCTTCTGGAAGGGATCATCGCCATCCTTGTAGGATTATTCCTCTTATACAGACCTGCAACAACCACTGTCTTTCTTGTACAGATTCTTGGTATTTTCTGGCTGGCAGAAGGAATTCTTTCTGTCATAGGGGCGCTGATATTTTCGGGGAATAGGGTATGGAAATTGCTTTCGGGTATCCTGAGCATTATTGCAGGAGTTGTTATACTGACGTACCCAATCTACAGTCCTTTCATAGTCCTTACATTATTCATTATTTTCATAGGGGTATGGGCTATTATCAACGGGGTCGTAAAAATTGTCCTGGCCCTTAAAGGAGGAGGATGGGGAATAGGAATCATCGGTGTCCTCACCATAATTCTCGGCCTGCTTCTTCTAACCAATTCTCTGGTAGGAGTCATGTTCTTACCATGGATATTCGGTTTTTTCCTTATTCTTGGGGGAATCGGGTCACTTATCTGGGGATTAAAAATGAGAACCTGACGCAGGCTTATCGCAGGAAAGGGGGAGTTTGAGTATGGAAAGACCTATTGGTGTCACAATACTGACTTTTGTAGCTGTTGTTCTGGCGTTTTTAAACGCTATTGTAATGCTTCGGTTTCTCGGCTTTTTGCCCTTTTTAGGGGTAATCGAGGGACGTGTTTTCAGTCTATGGTATGCACTGCTGTATGGCCTTCTCGCCTACATATGGGTGTGGCTGGCTCAGATGCTCTGGCAAGTGGACAAGCAAGCCTGGATGTTTCTGGCTATTATTACGATATTCAACCTGTGCATTGATTTTGTATTATTGGTTACAGGAGGGTCATGGTATGATGTGAATTTATCAGTTCTCGCGAATACCCTAATTCTCATCTATATCATGCTGCCGGGTGTAAGGGAAGCATTCAGAATGGATTAACGAGCGAAGATGCAGGTGGCATAGATTACGAGTCTTCAGTAATGAAACAAATTTACGCCTTCCTGCTCCTTATTTAATTTCTCTGGGTCTACGGCTGTAAACAAAATTATGTGAGCTTCTTCTTGCAGAGATTACGCCTTTATATTTTACTACAGGAGGCGTTGACATAGAAAGAAGAACTGCCCTGATGGGTTCCATAGTTATTGTAGGCCTGGTCGGAGGAACCACTAACCTTATCAATGACAGTACCGCTATTCCAGAGGATCTCAAGCCTTCCGTGATATCGGCAGTAGAGAATAACGCCCGCTTTTTGAGCGATGAAGAACTGACAGCTATCCTGAAAGATGCTACTCCTGACCTTTCACAGAAGGTCTTGAGAGTAAACGAAATCGCCCGCATCCACGGGATAAAAGCTTCCCTCTGGGGACTGGTGGTTTTTGCGATACTTGGCATAATTGTCTCAATCTTTCTCCCGCCTGAGATCCTGGTTCCTTCGCAAACTGAGATATAAAAATAGTCGATAGTTCGAAAGAATATGAGAGGATTTTGGGTTGGGTGAGTTACTTTTGAAATATATTGCAGGATGAAAATGTTTTTTTCTGTTTTATCCATTAAGTAGCGGGCATGAGTTATTGAAAAACATATGCATAAGACTCTCTTTACATTTTCCTCATATAAGATGGATGTATTTGGTTTTTAGGAATTGATCAATAACTCAAGCATACGACCCCATTTTATTGAGAGTAAAACATTTTTATCCATTTTCATGGCAGTTCTATTTGAAAAACAGAACTTGAAAAACAGAACTTTTCTACTAAGCAAAATCCTTGAACTAATTTATTAAGGAATTTAAATTTAAGGATGATAAAATATATATTTATCCTTTATAAAGTAAAGGTGATGAGATCCAACCTGATCACAATTCTTTTGTCTTCCGAAAAAAGGACCGATCTGCTTCTCCTCCTCAAAGAAAAGCCTCGAACCATTGAAGAGATCAATAATGAGCTTGATACGAACTCAGTCGCGATCCTGCCCCAGCTTAAAAAACTGAAGGAAAAAGGGCTCGTGATTCAGGAAGAAAAGATATATGAGCTTTCCCTTATCGGAAAAATCATTGTTAGAAAAATGGAATCTCTTGTAAAAGCCTTCCGACAGCTTGAAAACAATTACAAGTAAGTGGGCTTTGAGATATCTTCAAAAATCTGCAAAACCTTCTTCCTGAGCCTGCTAATCCAGCAGCCTATTCAAAAAACCCCTTTTTCTGAACTTACTACCGGCAGCTATTCGAGATTAAGGTAAAGACCCAGACGACATCTTCCTGTCACCCTCAATCTCTGCTGCCAGCTAATGAAGTAATGCTGTCCTTATCCCTGATTTTCAAGCTTTTTAAGAATTTATCTCTGTTTTTCAAGCCTTTTAGAAGCTTATCCCTGATTTTCAAGCTGCTTTTGAGCTTTTTCCCTTACCTCTGCAAAAATATCCTTTCCTTTTGCATCAATCCCTACAATAAGCGGCCCGAATTCTTCCACTCTGAGCACCCAGACAGCTTCAGGCATCCCAAGGTCAAGCCAGTGGACGGCTTTTACTTCTTTGATTAACTCTGCGGCAAGGGCTGCACATCCGCCTGTATAAGCCAGATAGACGGACCCATTCTTCAAGGCATCGGCTACGTCTTTCATCCCGCCTTTTCCTATGATTGCCCGAACCTCATGCGCTTTCAGAAGAGGAGGAGTCATTTTTGACATCCTGCCGCTGGTCGTAGGGCCAGCAGACACTACTTTCCAGCCGTTTTCGGTTTGCTGCATCAGAGGGCCGCAGTGGTAGACTACAGCACCTTCCAGGGAAAAAGGAAGGACTTCTTTCTTTTCTTCCATTTCAAGAATTCTTGCATGGGCTTCGTCCCTGGCTGTCAGGATTTCTCCTGAGATATAGACAATATCTCCGGCATTGAGTTTCTCGATATCTTCTTTCTTTAGCGGAGTTTTCAGGTGATATTCCATTATTCATCCCCCCCAAAAACAATCGAAGCATGTCGGTTCGCCCAGCACTGGATATTTACTGCAACCGGAAGGGACGCAGTGTGGCAGTGAGCTGTTTTTACGTGCACTGCAAGGGCAGTTGTGCTGCCACCAAGTCCCATACAGCCTATCCCAAGGGCGTTTACAGCCTCAAAGATTTCTCTTTCCAGTCCCTCCATCGGGGCGTCAAGAGGCTCAAGAAGGGATTCTTTTGCAAGCCTGGCTGCAGCATCAAAGGAACCTCCAATACCGACTCCTATGGTCAGTGGAGGGCAGGGCATTCCTCCGGCGTTCACTATGGTTTCGAGCACGAAGTTTTTGATGCTTCCGGTTTCTGTCGGGTTAAACATACGCAGTGAACTCATATTTTCCGAACCTGCGCCTTTAGGGGCAGCTGTGATCTTTAACTGGTTTCCGGGAACGAGTTTCCAGTGAATATCCGGAATTCCAACCCCTGTATTGTTTCCGCTGTTCTTTCGGGTCAGTGGATCTACTGCGTTCGGCCGGAGAGGGATTTCGGCTGTTGCAAGGATCACTGCTTCCCTGATTGCAGCCTCAAGGTCAAAACCTGGCTGAAACTCGCTCCCGATTTCCGCAAAAAAAATCATGATGCCTGTGTCCTGGCACATTGGAACCCTGTGTTTTTTTGCAATTTCAAGGTTCTTCAGGATTGCCCGAAGCTGAAATTTTGCAACCTGATTTTCTTCTGCGGCCTCAGCTTTCCTGATGGCATTCACTACATCATCAGGAAGCTCGGTTTCCGTTTTTCTTAATAGGTCTGCAATAGACCGAATAAAACTTTCACGGCTAATTTTTGTAGACAAAAGATCACCATTGTATAGGAGAGATGAATTCTTTAGAACAAAGGGCAGGCATGAATATATATCCTGCACAGGATACACAGTGAGTGCTTTATGAGATAAATTCCTGGGCGCTTTTTTGTTTTTAATGTTTAAATATCGAGCGGCCCATATTCTAGAATTGTGCAGTTGGCTGGGATAAGGGAGTTAGATTAAAGGGCTCTGTAGAAATCCTCTGCAATAAAGGATTTTCATTAATTTGAGCTCAATAGCTACAGGTCTTAGGAGAAGTTTAGATATTGCAAAATGTGGTCTGTTTCGTCAGTGACCTGCCACAACAATTTAAAAAAAGAGGGAAAGAGGGAAGGATTTGAAGCATCGCTTTCGAATCCCAAAAATACGTGGGTCTAATATTGCGCTTCTTATTCCCTCATTTGAAATGTTTAGTCATCAAGTTTTGCGTTCGTTTAGTTTACTGTTCTACGTTGCTGCCCTGATCCCTTTCAGAGATCCTATTGCGAGCGGAACGAAGATGACGAGCACTACAATCCCTACGATTTTTCTCCGGTTCGATTTCCATCGCTTTCTCAAATGCTTGCCGAGCTTCATTGTACTTCTTAAGGATTCCTAGAATAATTCCTTTATTATGCCATGCCTGTGCATTCGAGGGTTCGAGTTCTGTCACTTTTTCAAATATTTGCAGGGCCTCGTCATATTTTTTAAAATTTCTTAGATTCACTCCTTTCTCAATCAAAGTTCCAATGTCATCTGACTTACTCTTAGATAATTCTAGATCATTGTCTTTAATCAATGTATCAGGATTCTCTTGTTCCATTTTGATCTTCTTAACGAAGACCTTCACATCATATTGCGTTTTACCGTTTTTAGGGATGTAATCCCGTCCAACATAGCAATTACCAGTAACGCCTATTACCTTATTTGGAATCTCAATCCAAACATCAGCATCAAGGCAATGAAATTGGTTAGGAGGTTCGTACATATTTTTATATCTCCATGTCATCTATATGTTTTAAATGTATTTAAATGCTTATATCTTTGTATATAAAATATTAAAACAAAACAATCATGAAAAGTAGACACTCAGATTAACAGACGAAAAAATACAGAGCCGGTTAAAGCCATTTTTACATTCAGATATGAAGCAAGTAAAACAGGCAATAGACATATCGTTGACTGATCACTAAAGATAACCCACTTCAAGTTAACTGCTCAACAATATCTTCTCTGTCTTTCAGTAATAAATAACCTTTAATTTTGTTAGCTAATCTTTTTGGAAGCTCAGACAATTTGCTAATATGTTCTCCTTTTATCCTTTGCAAATCTTCCTTAAGTTCAGCGTAAGAAATTTCTTGTAAAGGAATTGTTGTTATTAGCGCTGCACCTGTTCCCAAAATCTCAATTCCTGAAGAAATTTCAATTTCTTGTTTTATTCCAAGTCCATGATTGAATGTAATTGTCAGGGTGTCAACTGTTTCTTTAATCTGATGTACTTCTTCTGCAAGTCCAGAAATTGCCTGCTTAACATGAAGATTTGGAATTATTGGAATGATGCCGCACAAAATAGCATATTGTTTTATCAATATTTTTTCTTCCCTAATTTGTCTTATCTTGTCAAAGATGGGCTGATTTTCCAGTGCTTTTGGAATAGTAGATTCTAAAATAAAAATAAGATTTTCCACATACCAAGTCATCTCCTCCTGACTACCAACTTCCCATTTCTGAACTTCTCTGCTGACAGCGCATGCAATTTCTTCTGTAGTCGTTCCCTGAGATACCTGACATACTGTCTTTGCTTTTTCTTGGATCTCTTCAATAAGTTCTTTTAGATTTCTGTCCAGTATAGGAAGCCCTTTTCTCAGAACCTTTGTCGCGAATGGTGCTTTTTCGTCAGTTTCTTTCATTAGTTCTGCAGCATGATCACAGTATTTCCTATAGAAATTCAGCTCATCTTTCATCTCAGACAAGTCTAGATTTCCCAAATTCTGGACTTCTTTTAATGCTTCTGCGAGGTTTTCAACAGCTTCAAAAAGCTGTTTTTTGCTCTCTGATCCTTTAATTGCAGATTTAGCTTCTTTCAGATATTTGTTTACTTCTTCTCTGGCTTCTTGTTTTTTGAAAATTATTGTATGAAATGAGCGATAAAAAGGGAGACAAAATTTAGCAGGATTATTGTAAGATGATTCCTTTGCTGCGATTTCAAAAAATTCAATTGCCTTTTCTAATTCCTTTTTGTAATTTTCCTCTGTCTCTGCCTGGGAAGCCATGAATATTGAAACTCTTCCAAGGGAATAATTTGAGGTCGTTCTCACATAATGATCCTCGTCATTGTTCAGTCTTATTAAGTCATTCCACGCCTGCCGTTTGTCTGGCACATAAGAAAACGCATAACCAAGAGCAAAGGTAGCTATAGTTCTCACAAGCTTGTCTTCATCGTTAGTTAGTCTATGTAAATCATTCCATGCCTGTCGTTTGTTAGGCACGTGAGAAAAAACAGAATAAAAAGCAAAGGTAGCACTAAATCTCATATATCTTTCATCATCATTAGTCAGTCTATGTAAGTCATTCCATGCCTTTTGCTTATCTGGCACGTAAGAAAAAGCAGAACCAAGAGCTTGGGCAGCCCTAAATCTCACATCACTGTCTTCATCACTAGCTAGTCTATGTAAATCATTCCATGCTTGTTGTTTATTCGGCACATGAGAAAACACATAATCAAGAGCAGAGGCAGCATAATTTCTCACAAACATGTCTTTATCATTTGTTAATCTAAGTAAATCATCCCATGCCTGCTGTTTATCTGGCATGGAAGCAAAAAAAATCTTTAATTCTTCTAACGCATGTTTGCGTTCTTCAAGACCATCGCTTAGACATTGATTGTGAATTTTCTCCTGGTCGACCAACTGCCAAACACCGTAAAATCATATCAATTAGGTGTTTAAAAATTTTCCTTTTTGGTTTTCGAGAATAGAGAGCATGTATCATTTTGCTTCAATCCAGGCATGAGTCAAGGTCTATCCTTTGGATTAACTGGTGACTTTCCTCCAAGCCCTGGTCTTGAAAACAAAAAATCCAAAAGTGAGTTAAAACAGTTTTTAACGGATGTTTGCTTTTAATGAACGACCTTTTTTCTGGTTCGGTCCCAGCTCCAGGGCTCATCAAGGATATTGACATTAACCTTTTCTACCCCTTCCGCACTCAGGACTTTTCGTCGGATCTGTTCCTTAAAATACTCGATCATGGGGCAGGCGCTTGTTGTCAATACAAGGTTTACGTCTACATTTGGTCCGTCGACTATTACTTCCTTTACCAGACCCAGTTTGACGATATCCATCCCTACCCCTGGGTCGACCACATCTTTTAGCAGGGAATAAATTTGCTCATCCTTAACCGCTGTTCCTTGTGGAGTTTTTTCATGTCCGGAAACTAACTCTTCATGTGCCTGGAACTTGTCTTCTAACCTGCTCAGCCGGTCAAGTATCTGGCTTATCACAATAAGTCCGGGATCAGGCAGCTTATCATGGTCAAATTGCCCTGCAGAAACCGAAGGATGTGTCTCTGCAATTCTTGCAGGAACTCCCACAACAGTAGCTCCGGGTGGGACTGACCGGATCACAACCGAACCGGCGCCTATTTTAGCACCCCTTCCAACAGTAATCGGTCCAAGTACAGATGCTCCTGAACCAATAACCACATCATTTTCAATAGTAGGATGACGCTTTACCTTTTCCAGAGCTGTTCCCCCTAACACAACTCCCATATATATCAGAACGTCATCACCTACCTCAGCAGTTTCTCCAATCACAACTCCGGACCCGTGGTCTATGAAAACTCTCCTTCCAAGCTTTGCCCCTGGATGGATTTCAATACCTGTTAACATCCTGGAAATGTGAGAGAGCAGACGGGCCAGAAAATAAAAGTGTCTCTCCCAGAGCGAATGAAATATCCGATGTATCCAGATAGCATGAAGGCCCGGATAGCAGCAGATTACCTCAAGCGTAGACCTTGCTGCGGGGTCTTTTTCAAAAACGGTCCTGATATCTTCCCTGATTCCCATTCGAAATCTTCCGGTGTTAATTGTCAAATCAATCGGTCAGCCAGCCTCAGACGAATCAGTCAAACATTTGCTGATAAATTGGTCAAAAGTTGCATGACAAATCAGTCAAAGAGGTCAGTGCTCAGATAACGTTCTCCCGTATCCGGCAAGATAACAACAATCGTCTTCCCGCTCATGTCGTCCCTGGCTGCGACCTGCAGTGCAGCATAGGTAGCAGCGCCTGAGGATATGCCTGCAAGGATGCCCTCTTCCTTTGCCAGGCGCCGGGCTGTGGCAGCGGCGTTATCTCCGGTTACTTTGATCACTTCATCTACAAGGTCAAGCTGGAGTACATCAGGAATAAATCCTGCACCGATTCCCTGTATTTTATGTGGCCCAGGGCTTCCGCCGCTGAGTACGGGAGATTCGGCAGGTTCGACTGCAATCGCCTTAAAAGCAGGTTTCCGTTTTTTGATAACGCTGGCAATGCCTGTGATAGTTCCACCTGTTCCCACGCCTGCTACAATAACATCTGCTTTGCCATCCGTATCTCTCCAGATTTCTTCGGCCGTTGTCCGTCTGTGAATTTCAGGGTTTGCAGGATTCTGGAATTGCTGGGCTATGAAGTAAAGCGAAGGATCGTCAGCAGCCATTTGCTCGGCTTTATTAACTGCTCCTTTCATTCCTTCCGTTCCTGTGGTCAGAACCAGCTCTGCTCCAAGGGCTTTTAGCAGTTTTCTTCGTTCTACTGTCATTGTTTCAGGCATAACCAGTATGAGCTTATAGCCGCGGGCAGCGCATACGCAGGCGAGTCCGATGCCGGTGTTGCCGCTGGTGGCTTCAATAACAGTGGTACCTTTTTTGATTTTCCCTTCAAGTTCGGCTTTTTCAATCATCGCCAGTCCTATTCTGTCTTTCACACTTCCCATAGGATTAAAGGACTCTACTTTAGCTAACACATCCGCATGTAGACCTTCTGTTATGCGGTTTAACCTGACAAGAGGCGTATTACCAATTGTCCAGGTTATGTCGGAATATATTCGCCCCATACTTTTACCGTCTCCTGCAACTTATTTTTCCAGGTTCCATATGTTTTAATTTGATTAGATTATATTGATTAAATTATATTAACTCGATTATATTATAAGCTGCCAATCATGTATGTTTTTACACTCAAACTTTTATCAGGCTCTTATCAGGCCTCATTATAATTTATCGGATGACTTTTCAATCAGCCTGAGATGATATTTTGGGCGGCCAGCCCTGCTGCAATATACAGCAAGATACGGTAACATACAGACAATTCACAGGAAATTCACAATTGTGAATTAATCTCATATTAAATATAGTTATCGAGAAGTTTCTTTACTGAAAACCCGTACTTAATAACAAAAAAGAATCCGACAGCAGAATGTAAAAAACAGTGAAAAATTGGAAAAGCAGTAAGGAAATTGGAAAAACAGTAAAAAGACTGAAAATAATAGAAGGACTAAAAACAATAATAGAGCTCTGAAAGCGGTAAATGAATTGATAAAATCCTGCTTTATGCTTCAGATTCCTTATTATCGTCCGCTTTGTCTTCCGTTTTATAATTGACTTGCTCTTTCTTGCCACATTCACTACTGCACTTATTTTCGATTCCTCTGGCACTTACACAGATCTCACAGATTCTTACTATAAAGTCACTGACTTTGTTGTCGATCAGATCCTGAGCAAGCTTTTCGATCAATTCTTTCGTCTCGCCCTGAAACTCAATTCTGTAGCCTCTTTTTCCCGAAATATATTGGGAAACTGCCGACGGGGCAATCCCCAGCAACTTTGCCGACGCTGCCTGTGACTGTCCTTTTTTTACAAGTTCGATTGCAAGACTGGCCCTTATTGCGGGGACCAGATCCCACACAATCTTCTGACACGGAGTTTCCATAATTACCATCACTTTTTGAGATTTTACACTTGAGAAAGAATATATCCTATGTACATATATATTATTTTCAGTAACAAAAATAATAATAAGATTCCCTGCCGTTTTCAGAAGGAATAAAACTTACAAGAAAACTGTGCGATTTTTAACAATTTACAAAATTTCCAGAAAGATTCAGCGGGATTTTTCCTGCATATCTCTAAGTTTTTCCGCGAGATTTTACGATAAAACTTATATAGTCACAATTGTTATGAGTATTCACAATTGTGAAGGTGTAAGTGTGACCATTGAAGACAAGACAATTTACATGGACAACTCTGCTACAACGCCTTTAAGAAGAGAAGTTGTCGAAGAGATGCTTCCATACATGACCGAGAATTTCGGAAACCCTTCTTCTATCTATGAAATCGGAAAAATCTCAAAACATGCAATAGACAAAGCAAGAGTAAAGGTTGCCAATGCTCTCGGGGCTGAAGAAAACGAGATCTATTTTACATCCGGAGGCACGGAATCCGATAACTGGGCAATTAAGGGGATTGCTTTTGCAAACCGGAATAAAGGAAAACACATAATCACCTCTTCTATAGAACACCACGCAGTCCTTCATACCTGTGCCTGGCTGGAAGGACAGGGCTTTGAGGTAACATACCTGCCTGTTGACAACTACGGAATGGTATCTCCTGAGGAAGTGAAGAAAGCGATTCGAGACGATACTATCCTTATTTCCATAATGCTTGCAAACAACGAAATCGGAACAATCCAGCCTGTAGAGGAAATCGGAAAAATCGCTAAAGAGAACCGGGTCTATTTCCATACGGACGCTGTGCAGGCGATAGGCCATGTTCCTATCGATGTCAAAAAAATGAATATTGACCTTCTCTCCCTTTCAGGGCATAAATTCGAAGGCCCAAAGGGATGTGGAGCCCTCTACATCCAAAAAGGGACAAAAATAGATACCCTTTTGCACGGTGGTGCCCAGGAACGAAAGCGAAGGGCTGGAACCGAGAATGTCCCTGGCATTGTGGGCCTTGGAAAAGCTATAGAGCTTGCAACAGCCGAAATTGAAGAATCAAATAAAACCCTGCTCGAGCTGAGAGAACACCTTATTAAAGGTCTTCTGAAAATCCCGAAAACCCACCTCAATGGGCATCCTACACAGAGGCTTGCAAATAATGTAAATGTCACATTTGAATACATAGAGGGCGAATCGCTTTTGCTGCTATTGAATGCGAATGGAATTTTTGCATCTACTGGAAGCGCATGTAACTCTTCTTCTCTTGAACCCTCACACGTGCTTACAGCCTGCGGGATCCCCCACGAAATCATTCACGGTTCACTCAGACTTAGTCTTGGAAGGATGAATTCCAAAAAAGACGTGGACAGAGTACTTGAGGTTCTGCCTGAGATCGTGCAGAAGCTACGAAACATGTCTCCACTTACCCCGAAAGAGTACAGGACTATTTGAGAGGCAACCGTTTATGATATTGAGGGGATACAAGGTCGTTTTAAAAGGTCTTGAATAATTTGAATAATTTTTGAGTAGTTTTTGAACAACCATAAAATTGAGAGAACATAATCGAAAAGCAATATTGGAGGACAGCTCATGGATTACAGCCTTAAAGTAATGGACCACTTTTCAAATCCAAGAAACATGGGAAGCATTGAGAACAGTGATGGCGTAGGAGAGGTTGGGAACGCGAAGTGCGGAGATATAATGAAGATCTATCTCAAGGTTGAAGATAATCGGATTGCGGATGTGAAGTTCCAGACCTTCGGATGCGGAGCTGCGGTCGCATCAAGTAGTATGGCAACTGAAATGATTAAAGGAAAAACTCTTGAAGAAGCCTGGAAACTTTCAAACAAAGCCGTTGCAGAAGCCCTTGACGGACTTCCTCCAATAAAAATGCACTGTTCAATGCTTGCAGAAGAGGCAATCCATGAAGCAATTAACGATTATCTAAAGAAAAAAGGGCTTGAGCCGTGGACAGAATAAGACGGCGGCCGTAAAAGCCGAATCCGATATCTGCTGCACATCGGCAAACGCGATAAATGTGGTAAATTCAGTTGAAGGCAGGGAGATTATATTTATTCCGGACAAAAATCTGGGAGCCTTTGTATCCCTTCATACTGATAAAAAGACACATCTCTGGCCCGGATTTTGCCATGTTCATGATAACATCAGTGAGGAAAATATACAGGAATTAAAAAAGCTGCATCCTGATGCTGAATTTCTTGCACATCCCAAATGCAGGCCTGAAGTCCTGGACTTTGCAGACCGGATTCTAAGCACCTAAGGGATTGTAAAGGAAGTGGGAAGTTCAGGCTCCACGGAATTTATAATAGGGACCGAAAGGGAAATTGTTCGAAGCCTGAAAAGGAAATACCCGGATAAGAGGTTCTATTCTGCCTCAGAAAAGGCTTTTTGTTACAATATGAAGAAAATAACCCTCGAGGATATTCTGAACAGCTTGCAGAATTTGGAATATGAGATTCATGTCCCGGAAAATATAAGGGTTAAAGCCAGAAAAACCCTGGACAGGATGCTTGAGATTAATGGAAATTAAAGTATGGAAAGGTCAAGGGGAAAGTTAACGGCTTCGTGTCCGTTCTCCGGAATTTTTCGCGAAATATTTTTCATAAAAGATTTTCTGGAACTCTCAAATTTAGGTTTTTAGATTATTATCAATAATTATTTATACTTTCTTTTATTATCATAAGTAATTGCTAGTATTCACATTTATTATTTAACAGATAGTTATTTATATAATGTTCACGATTGTGAATATGTGTTCACAATCGTGAACATATGCAAGAAGATTCTGGACACATGCAAAAAGAGAATAATTGTCAGGATGGCAGAGTGGTGATGCTTCCGGCTGCAACCCGGAATTATGTGAGTTCGATTCTCACTCCTGACTTTTCCAAAGATTAAGATAAGTCATATAAAGACGAATAAGGATGAATAAAGACGAATAAAAAACTCTGAGAAATAGCTTGGTAGATAGCAAAGAAATTTGGGCTGGAGATAAGGCTGGAGATAAGATAGAATGACGGACAAAAACAGAAATCGGAACGAAAACGAAGGCAAGGAAAATCAAGAAAGTCAGAAAAAAGAATATCTGGAAAAAAAGAGGTTTGAAAGCCTGGGAGTTTCTACCCTTGCCGTGCATGGGCGCAGAATTCTGGATGCTTTGTCTTTTCGGTTCTTTAATCCTGGCGCAGGGAGTTTTATCCATATGTTTATATAATTACTATGATAACCGATATT
>JGI20225J14565_1000189_pt1 | contig 13870 bp, 8 predicted proteins | sample BioMet4_FD_14565 | JGI IMG/M metagenome (IMG submission 14565) | reverse complement strand
GGAGTCGCTATCTTGGGAGCCACAACTAGTACCTACACAACAGCATCACTGAGTAACAGTGATGCAATAACGTGTGTGATGACTCCGAGTTTGTCTTGTGTAACTGCGACAACTGTTACCAGTAATACTATCATGATGTCGGTAAGTAATTCTTTTGCAATGGATGGAGTATATTATAGCATAATGTCTTTTGATAACAAAACGGTTTCTGTCACATATATAAATACTAATTATAATAGCTATTTTGGTTATAATGGTTATTCTGGGAGTATTACGATTCCATCTACGGTTACTTATAATGGGATCACTTATGCAGTTACCTCTATTGGAAGCAATGCTTTTTATAACAGTTCAAGCCTAACATCTGTATCGATACCCTCATCGATCACATCTATTGGAAGCTATGCATTCTATGCTTGTAGCAAGTTAACAAGTCTTACCATACCTTCTTCTGTGACCTCTATTGGAAGTTATGCATTTAATAGCTGTTCCGGTTTAACATCTATTCATGCAAATAATTCAACTCCGGTTTCGATAACTCTTGGAAGTAATATTTTTTCTGGTGTTTCTACTTCAGGATGTAAACTCTATGTGCCTACTGGTTCGGGGGATCTTTATGGATCAGCATCTCAATGGAATGCGTTTGCCACTCGATTGACAGAAAATTTAACTCCTTCAGTGAGTATTAATGCCTCAGCTACTACAGTCTGTTCGGGAACCTCAGTGACCTTTACAGCGACCCCGTCCAATGGAGGTATAGCGCCTACGTATCAATGGAAAAAGAATAGGGCATCTATATCAGGTGCTACAGGCAATGTTTATACGACAATGGCTCTTGCCGATAAGGATACTATTAGTTGTGATTTAACGAGTAGTCTGTCATATGTAACAACGAAAACAGCATCCAGTGATTTTATAATGATGTCAGTGATAGCAGGCACTGTAACGCCATCAGTAACTGTTAGTGCGACTACGACAGCCATTTGTCCGGGTAGTTCTATTACTTTTGCGGCTACACCGGTCAATGGAGGTTCGACTCCAAGTTATCAATGGAAATGCAATGAAAGTATTATTTCGGGAGCTATTAGTAGCACGTACGCAACCTCCGCTCTTAGTAATAATGATTCAATAAGCTGTATTATGACCAGTGGGTTGTCGTGTGCATCTCCCTCTACAACTACTGGTAATTATATCAAGGTATTAGTAGGGTCACTTACCCCTTCTGTTTCAATAAGTGCAACCGCTACAGCCATCTGTTCAGGTACGTCGGTAACTTTTACGGCCACACCAGTCAATGGAGGTTTCAGTCCGAGTTATCAGTGGAGAAAGAATGGAAATGATATTTATGGAGAAACGAGTAATACTTATACCACAACTACGCTTAACGACCAAGATTCTGTAAATTGTGTGATGACTAGTAATATGTCATGTGTTACCACAACTAAGGCCATTAGTGGTTTTCTTAAGATGTCGGTGGCAACAGGTACAGTGACACCTTCTGTTACAATCAATGCAACGGCTACCTCGATTTGTCTGGGAACAGCAGTGACATTTACCGCAGTTCCAACCTACGGAGGATCGAAGCCTGTTTATCAATGGAGAAAGAATGGGGCTGTGATTAAGGATGCAATTAATAGTACTTACACCACTACCACGCTCAATGATAAGGATTCTATAGGTTGTGATTTGACGAGTAATCTCACTTGTGTCTCGTCGGCTACAGTGTCCAGCCCAGTTCTAAAGATGTCGGTGGGTAATTTAATACCGTCGGTTTCCATTCAAGCATCGGCAACGACCACCTGTTCGGGTAGTTCGGTAACATTTACAGCTACGCCGGTCAATGGAGGTGCCAAACCCAGTTACCAGTGGAGAAAAAATGGGACTGCGATCTCGGGGGCAACCAGTAGTGCTTATACTACCACAACACTGAGTGACAAGGACTCTGTGAGTTGTGTTTTAACCAGTAGTCTCGAATGTGTAACTACCACTACCGTATATAGCAATCAGATAAAGATAACCGTAATAACAGGTACCGTCACGCCTTCGCTTACTATCAGTGCATCGACCACTACCACCTGTTCGGGGATTCCGATTACTTTTACAGCGATGCCAACCAATGGTGGTTCGAATCCTACTTTCCAGTGGAAGAAGAATGGAGTCGCTATCTTGGGAGCCACAACTAGTACCTACACAACAGCATCACTGAGTAACAGTGATGCAATAACGTGTGTGATGACTCCGAGTTTGTCTTGTGTCACTGCGACCACTGTTACCAGTAATACTATCACAATGTCGGTAAGTAATTCTTTTGCAGTGGATGGAATTTATTATAGCATAGCGTCTTTTGATAGCAAAACGGTTTCTGTTACGTATAAGAATGCTAATTATGATAGTTATTTCGGTTATAATGGTTATTCAGGCAATGTCATTATCCCATCGACGGTTAGTTATAATGGGATCACTTATGCAGTTACCTCTATTGGCGATAATGCATTTTATAACAGTTCAAGTTTAACTTCTGTATCAATACCCTCTTCGATCACATTTATTGGAAGTTATGCATTTTATAATTGTTCCGGTTTAACGTCTATTCATGCTAATAGTGCGACTCCAGTTTCAATAACTCTTGGTAGTAGTGTATTTTCTAGAGTTTCCACCTCAATTTGTAAACTCTATGTGCCAACTGGTTCCGGGGATCTTTATGGCTCTGCATCACAATGGGAGGCATTTACTACTCGATTGACAGAAAATTTAACTCCTACTATAAGCATCGAGGCCTCAGCATCGACTGTTTGTTCGGGAACTTCAGTGACCTTTACGGCGACACCATCCAATGGAGGAACAGCGCCTACGTATCAATGGAAAAAAAATGGGGTAGTTGTGTCAGGAGCAACAGGAAGTACCTATTCTACGACAGCTTTTGCCGATAAGGATACCCTTAGTTGTGAGTTAACGAGTAATTTGTCATATGTGACTACGAAAACAGCATCCAGTAATCTGATAATGATGTCTGTGATAGCCGGTTCGGTAACACCGGCTGTGAGTGTTAGTGCTAAGGATACAACCATTTGTTCAGGTACTTCGGTTACTTTTACGGCCATACCGGTCAATGGCGGTTCTACCCCTGGTTATCAATGGAAATGCAATGGAAATATTATCTCAGGAGCTACCGGAAATACGTATACCACCTCTTCTCTTAGTAATAATGATTCAATAAATTGTGTAATGACCAGTGGCTTGTCGTGTGCATCTCCCGCTATAGTCACAAGTAATTATGTAAAAGTATCGGTAGGCCCGTATACCCCTTCTGTTATAATCGGAGCAACAACTACAGCCATCTGTTCAGGAACCTCGGTAACATTTACGGCCACACCAGTCAATGGCGGTTCAAATCCGAGTTATCAGTGGACGAAGAATGGTATCTACATTTATGGTGCGACGAAGAGTACTTACACTACAGCTTCACTTAACGACAAGGATTCTGTAAGTTGTGTAGTGACTAGTAATATGTCTTGTGTCACCACAACTACAGCCACCAGTAAGTCAATAAAAATGTCGGTGATAAAAGGCACAGTGACACCTTCTGTTGCAATCAGTGCGACGGCTACTTCAATTTGTTCGGGAACAGCAGTCACATTTACCGCAGTTCCAACCTACGGCGGTTCAAGTCCAAGTTACCAATGGAAAAGAAATGGGGCGGAAATCTCGGGCGCAACCAATAGTACTTACACCACTACCACGCTTAATGATAAAGATTCGATAAGTTGTAACTTAACGAGTAACCTCTCTTGTGTTACATCGGCTACGGCAGTTAGTAATGCTATTAAAATGTCGGTAGGAACATTTACTCCTTCTGTCATAATTAATGCATCAGCTACTACTATTTGTTCGGGGACTTCAGTCACCTTTACAGCCACACAGGTCAATGGAGGCACAAAACCCAGTTATCAGTGGAGAAAAAATGGGACTGCGATCTCGGGGGCTACCAGTAGTACATATACCACCACCACACTGAATGACAAGGATTCTGTGAGTTGCGTTTTAACCAGTACTCTCCCTTGTGTGACTTCATCTACTGTATCTAGTAATGGAATAAGGATATCAGTGGTAACAGGGCCTGTTACACCAGCTGTCAGTATCAGCGCAACTGCGACAGCCATCTGTTCTGGGGTCGCGGTGACTTTTTCGGCAACATCTACTAATGGTGGTTCTAATCCTATCTATCAATGGAAAAAGAATGGTGTTGTGATATCTGGTGCTAATAGTAGCATTTATATAACATCTCTACTGAATGATAAAGATTCTATAAATTGCGTATTAACCAGTAGTTTGTCTTGTGCAACTACGCCTTCTGTGAAAAGTAATACTCTTAAAATGACAGTTGTCTCGCTTCCGATTCTCAGTATTACTCAACCTACAATAGCGGTTCCTACCGGGACTATAAGTGTTTCTCCTATTCATAGTAGGTTTAGTTATAGTATTGATGGAGTTAAATATCAGGATAGTAATGTCTTTGCTCAACTACCCATAGGAAACTATACTATAACTATAAAAGATGCTATTGGAACAATTTCTCAGGCAGCATTAGCTGTAATTAATGCGTTGAATATTGTTTCCTCTGATCAAAATTATCAAATTGTATCTACTAATTTGACGTGTAATGGAAGTAATAATGGTAGCATTCATATAACGACATTATCTTCACAAAAATATACAGTAACCATAACAGGAGGATCCTATAAAAAAAGTGACAGCTTTACAGGAACAAGTTATGGTGTATCTGATTTGTCTTCAGGAACTTATACTGTGTCGCTCGGTGTTGATAATTTGTCTAATTACCAACAGTGTTTTAATGTCGTTATTTCTCAACCGAAGAGTCTAAGTGTATTGAAAATAAGTGCATTGAATAGCAGTGTGAAGTATCTCGTAAATGGTAGCTCCGATTATTATGTTGCGCGTAATGACACGACTATTAAAACACAATCAGAATATGTGGAAATACCATTGCAAGCAGGGGTTAATAAAATAAAAATCTATACGGACAAACTTTGTCAGGGGGTATATGAAGAATCGATATATCTTGATAAAAATAAACAAATTGTGCTATATCCAAATCCTACAACAGGGAAAGTTGCCGTTGGAATATCAGGTCAAGACAAAGAGATAATTGTTCAAATAAGCTCTCTTAGCGGAGCCGTTTTGTATCGCAATAAGCTCTCAATCGATTCCAGTAGATTGGTAAATGTTGATATATCCAATTTTAAAAATGGCACTTATATTTTCCAGCTGTATGGTAAAACCACATCGGAAGCCATAAGAGTAGTAAAACAATAATCTCTCTTAATAAATAAAATGATTATGATACGTAAAATAGCAGTCAGATGTCTATTATTTTGTTTTCTATGTTTGTGGTGTGTCGGATGCAATAACGGGTCTCTTTTTTCTCAGATTCCTGATTCAGCAACCTTATTATCTCCATCCGATAATACGGCCTGTTTACAAAGTAAGATATCGATTCGAGATACTACTGCTTTGGTAACATTTAAATGGAGTCCAGCTATTAATGCAAATGAATATCAAGTAGAAATAACAAATCTTTCGACAAAAAAGAAAATCAATTACAATACGTTAGGCACTTCATTTTCAATAGAATTGCCTACTGATAATTCGTATTCGTGGGATGTTGTTTCTATTAATACAAACGGATCTGTCACAAGTCCCGTATGGTCTTTCTATTTAACTGGAAATATTTCAAATAACTATGCTCCTTTTCCAGCTACATTGAAATCCCCTTTGTCAGGATCTGTTCTCAGTTCGGGTGGCCTCTCATCTGTCAATGTGTCTTTTCAGTGGACATGCAACGATATTGACGGAGATATATCATCTTATGACTTATACTGTGACAACAAAGATGCTTCGACCAAAATATCTTCACTTAAAATCAATAACACAACTCAAACACTGGCAAGGGGGAAAACGTATTATTGGAAAATTGTGGCTATAGATAAACTTGGCAACACTTCTACGTCTACAGTTGGCATTTTTAGAATAGATTGATTCGTTTCTGTTTTTAGATTATAAAAATCAGTCGATTGAATTCATATTTTCGTTGCAAAAAAAACAGTATGTCAGTGAATAGTGTATTTGTATAAATCTATGATTATAGGTAATACACAGGATAATGAATGTCTAAAATACATAAGTATGAGAAAGCAAATTTTATTGTTAATGCTTGTCTGTATAACAGCCGTTCCCGCAATAGCACAACAAGACGAAAAAAATGAAATGCAATTATTGCAGACTGAATTTAATCAGTATAAACATCAGATAACGGATGAATTTAACAGTAATCGGGACAAGCTGAATAAGGAGTTTGCTGATTATATGAAAAAAGAGTGGGAAGCATTTCGATCGTTTCAAGGTATTCCAGTTCCGAAACAGCCCGACCCTGTGACACCACCGGTTAAGAAGCGCCCTGATGAGAAGCTCGACAATCATCAGATTCCGCAAGGTAATGTTGTGCCTTTACCTGAGCCACAAACACAGCCGCAGCCGGTAGCTCCAATTCCTGTTGCCCCCATGCCGGAGAAATCCCAAACTCTTGATTTTACGTTTTACGGTATTCCTTGCTCCGTGTCATGGAATGAAAGCCTGAAATATACTCTTAGTTCGTTGAAAGGAGAAGTCCTGTCTGATGCCTGGAATCAGTTGTCAGATAAAAAATACAATGCTTTTTTGACCGATTGTATTGCACTGCGTTCCAGATTATCCCTTTGTGACTGGGGTTATTTGGAACTTCTGCAGCAGATAACCCAGTCGATATTTGGATCTGCCAAAGCCAATGAGTCGGTGTTATTGCAAATGTATGTCTTATGCCAAACAGGTTATAAGACTCGTTTGGCCCAATCTGAAGAGACTAAACTGTCTCTTTTGATTTGCACCAATATTGATATGTATAACCGGACTTATATTGACATAGATGGTGCCAAGTATTATGTAATTGGATCAGATGCAAAATCGTTTAATGTGCTTACTGTAGGATTTCCAAACGAACAATCTTTTTCATTGCAGATCAATGGCGAACAATTGGCGACCGGAACTGAAACAGCTCCGAAGATATTTCACTCACGAGCCTATCCGACAGAAAGTGTGAGTACCGGAGTAAATAGCAGGACGATTAATTTTTATAATTCATATCCGCAATGTGATTGGAAAATTTATGCGATGACTCCATTGAGCTCTACTATCAAGAAAAATGTGTATCCAATTCTTGAAAAAGCTATTCGGGGGAAATCGGAGGCGGAGGCGGCCAATATGCTTATCAATTTTGTTCAGACTGCATTTGAATATAAAACAGATGAGGAGCAGTTTGGCTATGAACGTACTTTCTTTCCGGATGAATTATTCTATTATCCCTACTCCGACTGTGAAGACCGGGCTGTTTTGTATGCTACTTTGGTTCGTGATCTCTTGCATTTAAACGTCGTGCTTTTACATTATCCCAATCATTTAGCTACTGCAGTACACTTTAATCAGGATGTAACGGGAAACTATCTGATGGTGCAGGGAACTAAATATCTTGTGTGCGACCCTACCTATATCGGAGCTCCTATCGGGGATGTGATGCCTCAGTTTAAAAATACGGAGGCAGAGGTCATCCTTCTTTCAAAAACAGGTAAAATTGATAAGCCCTAAAAGTCAAAAAATATCTTTGTATAATTTCATCTGATTTTTCTGTTGTTGTACTATTATGGAAATACAGACCCAAAATGGAGTTAAGAATGTGGCAAGTATATGTCTCCCGGGCATTGTCATGGATGCCAAATTTGTCCGTCATGTGGAGGAAAAGGTTAGAGAGAATCGTATAACTATTAAGGATGATTTCGTGTGTTTAATATTTAAATAATTAAAATGAAGAAAATGAATTTGAGATTACTAATTATACTATGCATGGGGTTGTTTCTGAAATACAGCTCCGTTGTTGCTCAGACAGATTCGATAAATAATACACATGCTCGTGATGTTAAGGATGGGTTATTGTCTATGATATAACTTACCCAAATGGGAACCCATTCGATTTGAATTATGTCAAACAATTAACTCATCGTCAACTTAGTGTCAAATGCTGTGAAATAATTCGATTTGAATTATGTCAAACAATTAACGGTTGTCCATGGATCAAAAACCTATGCCGTCTCAATAACAAAAAAAGGTAAGACAACAGCAATGGTTTCTAATGATGGAGGGAAAAGTAGTTATCTGTTATCCCCGAATTCAAAATCAGCCCTAAGATCCTCTATCTATGGGGAACCCGGAATTAATGTGCACAGAACAACCTTATCTACGGGTAATACACGCGAGATTATAGGATATTCGTGTAATGAGATTAAAGAGGAAACGAGCAGTACTTACAATGGAACTAATGCAAATAACGTATCATTTGTGTATTTATCCGATTTGAATGGAAAATGTACGTTGCCTTATGTTGATAATAAAGATTTGAAAGGATTGGCGCTTGGGTCTTATTCCGATATTACAAAGTCATGGACAATAGCTAATTCCATTGAAGAACAGTTGGTCGATTCTGCAATATTTGAAGTTCCTTCAGATTACGCAGTTATGAATGTGCTTGAATATACTAATAAGTTGGGACACGATAGAAAGTTTAGAAAGCAAGAATATAAAGACTTGGGAATCTCAACCGCAGGAATATTATTAGATATATTCAAAGAAGCAATTCCTGATATCTTGGAGAAAATTAATAAAAAAGATATCTCCAATATTATCATTAATCATCCAACAACTTTCTCACAGAAGCAAAGTAGTGATGGAAATAACTACTTAGGAACTCAAGCAGATAAACAAGTACGACAGATCAAACAGCATGATCAAAAGCAGTATGAAATGTATATGAAGCTATACCGAAATGAACAAGGTGATGCTGATTATTATGACAGACAATAATATCAAATATATAAAAAGTCAGAAGATTTACAGAAATCAAAAGATTGCCAGGCTCGAGCAAATGGCTATCTTGATAAAGCAAATATATGGAAGTGATTTGTGAGTTTTATTGATTTAAGGAGAACTCTATTTTTACTCTTGTTATGTCTGTCGTACTCGCTTGTTTTTGTATTGGAAGAATTGAAGTGGCAGTGTTAGGCTCACAATTATGAGTGTCAAATATTAAAATGTTTGTATGTATTGCCGAATAAGAGGGAATACAATCTCCGGCAATTTGATTCCAAATTGCCGGAGCTTTTTGTTATTATAACAGAACCGCTTTGAGTTGTTCCGAATGCGTTTTGGTATTTACTTTTTCGATGACATGAGTGATGATTCCCTGTTCGTCGATCACAAAGGTGGTGCGCAGGATTCCCATATATTTGCGTCCATACATGCTCTTTTCTGCCCAAACGCCAAAGGCGGTTGCCAGCTCCTTTTCGGTATCGGCAAGTAGTGTGAAATTCAGACTGTATTTGGCAATGAATTTTTGATGCGATGACGGGCTGTCGGGACTTACTCCTACGATTTGATACCCTTGTTTGGCCCATTCGTCCAAACCTCCGTTCAGACTGCAAGCCTCAGCCGTACACCCGGAGGTGTTGTCTTTCGGGTAAAAATAGAGGATGGTTTTCTTGCCGGTTAATGACGCGGTGTCGAACTGTTTTCCGTTTTGATCCTGCAGGGTCACGGCTGGTGTTTTATCTCCTTTTTGTAACATGATAATTTCGTTTTTTAGTGTAAAATAATTGTTCATGCAACTATTGTCGCGAACGAGTACAAATATACAATACCAGAAATGGTTTTGCAATAATTATTTTAAAAATGGAGAGAGCATTCAGGGCTTAATAGTACCAGTCATGCTGACCCTGACAGCTCTCGCAAATGGAACTGACTTTGGTCGGAATACGATATTCGAGCACAATTTCGTGTGTCCCCGACTGATTGGCGTTGAGTCTGCAATCGTAGTCGTACGAATATCCGATCCGGAAATTGTTTGTTATGTTCATCCCCAATAGCAAGGATGTCTGCTGTGTGGTGCGATAACTGAGGCCGATATCAAACAGTTCGCGTGGTCCGTCATTAAGACCCGTGGGATGCTTGACGCGGATCATAGAGTTAACTTCTACTACCGTCAGATTATTTCTGTTGGTTAATTGTGATCCCAGACTGAAATTAAAATATTCGGAATCACTATTCTTATAGATGGCATACAGGTAGCGGTGATTGGTGTTTTGATACAGAGCGCTGCTTTTCCCGATTGCCAACAGGTGAGTAGACGATAGGCCGAACAAGAACTGTTTTGTTTGCAATTCAATACCGAGATTGGCATCGGGTTTGTAGGTTGTAATGTCGGAATAGATGAGAGCCGGATCGGTCGGGTCGGTCGGGTCGAACTCTGCACGATTGATGGTGCGTGCAAATAGTCCGCCTGAAATTCCCATAGAAAGCGACCACGAATCCAAATCTTCGTTCGGAGAGAGCCGATATGCATAGGTGAGGGTAGGATTCAGTACGCTGGTTATCCCGATGTTGTCGCTGATAACCGAGATGCCGAAGGCCGAATGTAGGTCGTGAATATATTCCGATGCCTGAACATTGAAAACAGTGGGAGCTCCGCTGATACCGGTCCATTGATGGCGAACGTTGCTGAACAGATAGAGATATTCCGTTCGGGCAATAGATGCCGGATTATAGTTCGCCCGGTTGTTCCAATGGGTGGTCATGCTGATATCCGCTTGTGCAAAAGAACGGCTGAAAGGTAACGCTGTTAACAGTAATACGATTAAGGCAAAAGAGAATTGCTTCATGACCATTATCGAATTAAAGTAACAGAGCCTTTAAGTGTCTTGCGCTCATTCAAATAGTCGTTGTAGTGCAAGATGTAAAAATAGGTATCCGGATCGGCTTTTTTTCCTTTGAAGGAGCCATCCCAACCATCGCTGTTGGTTGTGCCCTGATACACAATTATTCCTTGCCGATCGAATATTTCCACTTCGTATTTGGGCATAAAATAATCGTTGTGAGAATCTCCGTTGGGAGTAAACACATTCGGCACAAACGGTTCCATAATCACACTTTGAGTCGCGCTGTCCGTACATCCGTAGCGATTGTTTGTCGCGTTCAGCATGATCAGATATTTCCCAATCTTTCCGCTTCCTGTGTAGGCATGAGTAACAGATGAACCGCGCTCGCTGAGGTTGTCACCCATATTCCAGATATAATCGATCTCATCTTCCGGAGTGATGGAGCAGCTGACCTGATTGTATTTCGTGTTGATAATGGAAGGGACTACCTGAAATCGTGTGGCAGGCAATGGAATCTCTTTTACGTTTATCGTTTGTGTTAGTTTGCATCCTCTCCTGTTCGTGGCGGTGATGTCATAGTTCCCCGGAGTGCTGATCGTGATGGATGGATCTTCTGTCTTTTTTGCACTCCAGTTATAGTGGATTCCATCTCCGGAGGCTATAAGGGTTGTGCTGTCGCCGAAACAAAAGTAGGGGTTACCGCCGACACTTAATGTCCATGCCGGTTCCTCGCTAATGTCAATGTATTTGGTTGTGTTGCAAATTTCGTTGGTGGCATACCCGATCAAAGCTACTCTGCCTCCCGGATTTCCTACCGCTAAGGTATCTTGTATCCCGGTTTTTTTACCGTCGGCTTCTATCCATCGATAGTGGTCGGCACCGTATCCTTTCAAGGTGGTTGTATGGTCGGGGCAGTAGGTTGCATCCCCTTTAATTCCGATTAACGGAGGATAGAACGTCTCTATCAATGTATCTTTCGATGCAGTGCAGGTGGAAGGGTAACTGGTTATTTTCAGGTTTACTTTTTGCCATCCGGAAGTGGAAAAGGTGTACGTCGTATTGGCAGCCGCAGAGGATCCGCCCTCTCCGAAATTCCACTGGTAGGCCAGTGATGTGGAGGTGTCGGTCGGATGCTGCGCATCAGCTACGGAGCGGTTGGTGAATTGAACCGTGTTGATAGAACTGGTGCAGTCGATTGTTGAAAAGTCGAAATCGGCAATTGGGTGTATTCGTTTGATGGTGGTTGAGAGGCTGTCTTTGCAGCCAGCGACTGTAGTTAACAGACAATCGTAAATGTCACCTTCCTGAGCATTGGCAATTTTACATTGATAATCGGAACCGATAATATTACCTGCTTTTTTCCACGTATACGATGCAAATCCGTCGGGGGCAGTCAATACAGCATCATCGTTGCCACTGCAATATTTGGTGATAATATAGAGCGGTTGTGTATCTGCCACAATGTAGGCATACCCGAAATGACCTCCCGGAGTGCAATCCATTATAGTGAATTTAATTGTTACGTCTTGTCCTTCCATCTGTTTTAAATTAGCAGATATTGCTTTCCAGTCACGCCATCTAATAATTTGCTGTGTCACTGGTAACGTAACTTGTTGCATATTGTCGAGAGTCAATGTGTTTTCATCAAATTTGTTGCAAAAATTTGTAATGGCATTTCCGTCTTTGTCCAAAATAGAAATGATAAAACGGGGCATTTGTTCTTCAGTGTGTTTTGATTGTGTGGCCGTTGGCATTTCGAGAACTACAGCAAATTTAATTGTTAGAAGTTCGTTAGAAGGGTCTACTTTTAGTTTATATTCGAGACTTTGATCCCTGCCATTTGGAGAATAGAGTTTGTAAGATCCCAAACGTGCGCTGTGCTTATGTCCGGTTGGAATTATTTGTAGTTTATGGTCGGTGCAGTCATCGAAAGCAGTGGTATCCGACATCAAAACAATTCTGCCGGTTATTTCGGGTAAGGAAACCTGGGTGGGGGGTGTTATTGTAAAAGTGGTATCTTCGTGCTGAGTTGTAGTATTGAATTTTGTGGAAAAATAGTAGGTCCACGTTTTACCTGTCCAGCCGGTGAATCCGTTTTCAAAACCGATATTTTTAATATTGGGATTGATTGCAAACAGGTAGAGTGGCAGCAAAAGTATTAGAAGGAGGGTATTTCTCTTTGTTGGTATTGGACGCGTCATGATCCGGAATGGTTTTCGGGAGTAAATGTACGCTTTTTATTATATACAGACAACCTGCTGCGTGAAGCTGTTTTGCTATTGGTTTCGGGATTATCGACTCGGTAACCTGTATGCAGAGGAGTTGTCTTGGACAGGCATCATTCTTATTCGAAATACTACTCTGGAACTCAATGCGGGCTCGAAATGATCCTTTTCAGATTGCAGACAGATCCGGCAACGGATAGTGAGCATCTCCTGCCGGTGCCGGATTAAGAGAGTAAGAAGTCTCTGGCAACCAGAGATGTTTGTAGATATTTAGTCAGACAAATGGTATCCGAAATTTCTCAATTTGGTTTCGCGGTTTCTCCAATCTTTCTCTACTTTGATGAATAATTCGAGATACACTTGTTTACCAAAGAAAGCTTCGATGTCTTTTCTGGCTTCCATTCCCACTTTACGCAGCGATTTGCCCTGATGACCGATGAGAATCCCTTTTTGAGAGTCTCTTTCGGCGTAAATAACAGCGTTGATGCGAATTATTTTTGACTCTTCCTTGAATGTTTCGACAACAACTTCAACCGAATAGGGAATCTCTTTGTCGTAATTCAGCAAAATTTTCTCGCGAATAATCTCCGTTACAAAAAAACGTTCCGGTTTGTCGGTCAATGCGTCTTTGTCGAAGAAAGGAGGCGATTCGGGCAATAACTCCTTGATGCGTTTTAATAGCGGTTCTATATTGAATTGCTTGGTAGCTGAAATGGGGATAACTTCGGCTCCGGGTAAGATGGTGTGCCAGTTTTCAACGATTTCTACCAGTTTGGCTTCGTCTATGAGGTCAATCTTGTTGACAATCAGAATGATTTTGTAGTCGTTGGCATG
>JGI20225J14565_1000167_pt1 | contig 14804 bp, 18 predicted proteins | sample BioMet4_FD_14565 | JGI IMG/M metagenome (IMG submission 14565) | reverse complement strand
AAATTCATCACGATTGTTACGAGCAAATATTAAAAGTTGGGTTGCAAAAAGGGTTGCAAAAATAAAAAAACATCGATTTTATCGATGTTATTTTTAATTTGGCTAAAACAAGTCATAATGATACAAAGTGAATACCCCTACCCAAAATCTGCACACCCCTGCTAAATTTTGCACACCCCTCTATTTTTCAACGAAATTAATGCAAAAACTAGCATTTTTTATGCACTTTTTAGCATTTTCTAATTTTAAGCTTTCGGTAAAACTTAATTACAAAATTTAATTAATTTGTATTTTGTCAACTTTTTAAAAAATTTGCTCTTTTTTTAAAATTTCATGATACCCATAATATATATTTTATTATTAAGCTGTGATATAATAATTTGAGAAAAAATGAGATAAAAGTGAGATTTTAATAAGAAATCTTTATTTTTTTATAAAAAGGAGTGAGAGTTATGGATTTATCTTGTTTACAAACAACTTATAATAATGCTAGCAACAAACGTGCAAAAGAAATGAGAACTGAGAATATTAATTATTTTTCTTCTCTTTCCAGAAACAGTCTTAAATTTAACGAGGTTGAAAGACGTCTTCTTTTATACGTAACGAAAGACAATGAAAAAATATATATTCAATATCCAGGCAAAGAAACAATTTCTTCTAATGATTCAAAAGTTCGTCCATGGGATTTTAGACCAAAACTAGAATTAAGAGATGGTTCACTTATGAAAGATTTATCTTTCGCTGATATATGGGATGATTTGTCTGAAATGCATGGAACAGATAAAGATGTTCTTTCTTTATTAGCAACAATATTCTTTAGAATGTCACAAATGATTGATTATAAAATTGAATCCAAAGAATATGAATACATTGATATAAACATGAATACAGGCGAAACCATAGATAAAGGAAAAATATCATTTACATGGTTGAAACCAACATTTGATAGTCAAATATTAAAAATTATTCAAGATAAAATTGGAATTGACAAGACAAGAGGAGCATCTTTAGAAGCATATTTGGTATATAACGATTTACTAGTTCAAAACGAAGACTGTAAATATTTTTATCGTGATACTGTTGTCAACAATACAGTATGGAATGATAAAGTAGGTAGAAAAAACACTTTATACTCACATATGAGTGTTATTGAGTATTTGCAAGGATATATAAAATTTTCTGAAATTATGAATAGATTTCAAAGAGGAATGGGAGTTGCACCTTGTCCTGCAAAAAGTTTATCAACCATCACTAATGGATTAGTAACAAAGGATTAGTATATGATTTATCAAGACTTATTAAAAACATTATTATATAAACACAAAAACCATACAGATAAAACTATAGATAATGAAACATATGTATTTCATCATTTTCCTACTTATGGTGATTTTGGATTTAAAATAAATTATAACTATACAGGCTTAATGGCTCAGCCATCAAGAACAGGTAAAAATAAAGGCAAAGTTGTAAAAAGTAAGCAAGGATTGTTCGATATATTTATTACATCAGGAACGCTTCTTCCAAGTTCTATGTCGCATAAAGACATTTTAAATTTAGCTGTTAATAATACAACAAAAGAAAATTGTTACAAAGTGTGGCGTGGTGAAAATCCTTTATCTATTTCTGATGATGAAAAAGAACAAGCTTCATTAACGTTGATTATGCTCGCATTCTTTGAGCAAGAACTTAACTGGGGAAATGAAATTTGGCAAAGATATACTTATTTTTCACCAAAAGTTACACTACCTAAAAGAATACGACCAAGGGATATGCTAATGGGATATATATTACAAGCATATGATTTAGGAGTAGAAAATGTTGCTTATTGGCAAGAAAGCAGACCAACAACCACTACATTCATAAGTCCAGATAGAACAAATTATGGATTTGAAGATTATCCACAAATCTATAAAAAGTATTTTACTGATTTACTAAATGATGAAGATGCCGAAGCTTTAATGTGCAAGAAAAACGTAAAAACAATAAAAGACTTTGTTAAAGATATAGAAGATAATCCATATTATAAATAAAGAGAGTACCTAGTACTCTCTTATTTTTTTATTCTTCAGCAAATATATTTTCTAATTCTTTAGCCATTCTTGTTATCATTGGAACTACTAGAGCATTACCCATACAAAAATATCTAAATTTTTCAGGCATTCCTGTATTAGTCCAGTTATCGTCAAAACCTTGAATTCTTTCTGTTTCTAATGGGGTCAGGATACGATATTCTTTTGTATCCAAATCTTCAATTACATGTGACATTCGAGATACTCCGCCCTCAGAGGTTAGCATCGTTCTAGCTGGAAGATCTAATGGGTCAGGAAATGCAATTGGTCCTTCACTATACATATATTCAAAACCATCTTTTGTTTTCTTAGGAATTTTCTTGCCACCTTTTAGGTATTTCCATTTTTCAAAATTATCCTTTATATAGTATTTTTCATCAACATTTCTTTCTGCTATTTGTCGTAAAGCAATAGGTTTTTCTATGATTGGAGCAACTTTTGCTGTATAAATTTTTCCATTAATCATGTTGCCTGAGTTTTCAAATTCAAATTTAAATGAGTCAGATACATTAAGTATTGATAAATTAGAAATATCAATATTCTTATCAACAATCTTTTCTGCAATTGGGAATGCCTTAGCAAAGAAACCATTTTTCATTACTAAATCCATTTCAGTGCACTTTTTAACTTTTTTGTAATATTTTGTAGACTTATGAGCTGCAAAAATAAATGTCCTTCTTCTTCTTTGAGCAGCTCCATACTCAGCTGCATTAATAACTCTCCATTCAACATAATAGTCGAGATCATTTAAGCAAGCTAATATGATTCCAAAATCTCTTCCTCTTTGACTTGCAGGAGATTTAAGCAACCTATCAACATTTTCTAGTAATACAAATGGTTCTTTTTTTGCAATTAAAGTATCTCTAATTTGCCACCACAATACTCCCTTTTTACCTTCAATGCCTTTTGCAGTAGAAAGAGAATTTGCAACAGAATAATCCTGGCAAGGAAAGCCACCAACTAGTAAATTATGATTAGGGATTTTATTTTTATCTACTAGTCCAATATCAATTCCAGTGTATTCATCAACATCTCCAAAGTGACTAACATAACAATCATGTGCCCATTGTTTTTTCTTGCCTGGTTCCCATTGTGAAAACCACACTGTATTCCAATCTTTGGATTGTCTTTCAAAGCCGAGTCTAAATCCACCTACACCAGCAAATAATTCACATATTGTCTTTTCCATATTATTTATCCTCGACTTCCACGAAATTTATATTATTCTCTTTAGCAAAAATCTCTAATGCTAGTTCTGCTTTCCTATTTGGTAAAATTTTACCTGTTTCCCAACGATTTATTGTAGAAAAAGAAACGTTTAATTTTTCTGCAAGTTCAGTTTGAGAAATATTTAATTTAATTCTCACATACAATAATTTATCTTTAAAAACCATTATATTATCTCCTTTTCATTTTCACTCATATTATAGCATATTATAGCAATTAATATCAACTAAATTTAACTAATTTAATAATAAATCTTGCTCTTTTTAACATTACTTATGAATTCATCAAAACCTACATCGTATATTTGAAGAATAGAATACAACTTATCGATAGGAACTAATCTTTTTCCATCCTCATATTCTTTTAAAGAAACTGGATGAATTTTAATCACTCCAGAAACTTCTTCTCTATTATATCCTCGTTCAATCCTTAATTTAGTTAGTTCAACTGCAATATCTTTTCTATCAAGAGTTTCAATTTGAGCCGTGTTATTTGGAAATATAATCATGCACCAGTTTCCATAAACATCGCAAAAATATGGACTAAGTTTTAATCCATTATTAGTTGGTTCTTTATTAAGTAATTTATCTAAGGTTAATAATCCATTTTCATCAAGTGAATTTCTTAAAAGTTCATATTGTTTCTTTATAATGATTGATTCCTTATATGAACTTAGCATTCTTCTTCGATATTCATCGGTTCTATGAGTATAATATCTAGCTAGTTCTAAAGCTGGTTTAACTCTTTTTAGCCACTTATAGAAATCAATTGTATTCATTCGATAGTAACGTTTATTCAATTGGAACACCTCTAGTTACTATATTCGTTGCATTATTTTTAACCTTATAAATATTTAATAATCTTGCGTATTCTCTTAATACCTTTAAAGTGTAGTGAGTTTTACTTATAACTTCTTTAAAAGTTTCATCTTCATATTTTTTGCACAAGGAATCACAAATTACAACCAATTGAGATTCAGGACAATAATCTTCAATTTCCATAAATCCATACTTTAAAATTTCTAATACTGTAATAATCGACTTAGTCACATCGTCGAAGTAAAAACAATCATATCTAGTTATCTTTACTTCCCTAATGTGTTTTGTTGTGGTGCTTATCCTATTAGATAATATTTCATAGTTTGAAGTTTCTTTAGTTGAAATTCCCATCTTATTAAACAACTTATATCCAAGAACCATTCCATGACCTTTAGCTGCATAATAATTAGCAATAGCATCTTCTTCATCGTTAGCAGCAGAAACAATTTTGTAAGTACCTTTATCTAGTGGTATCAGTAATCCTTCATCTTCTAGTCTTTTAATAACTACAAAATAAGTGTTGAATGGTATCATATAGAATCTTTCTTTATATTCATAACCAAAATCAAAGATTCCATCATCTTTTTCTTTTAAATAATTTCTTATTGTTTTTGTATAATTCATTTTCTTTACCTCCAAGTTATATCTATCACTCTAAACTTGATATTTATCAAGTAATGTGAATTATATTCTTTCTTCATATAACAAATGGAAAAGAAAGTATCTGGTTGACAAATTTTAAGGAATATTTGAATACCCTATCAAAAAAGATGAATACCCCAGACCCCTTTCGGTAAATTGTAGTATCTTTCGGTAAATCATAGGGCTTTCGGTAAATTGTTGTTTTATCAATTGAAAAATTGACAATGTCAACTTATTTCAAAATTACCAAAAATGATAAAAATGATGTAAAAACAGCGATTTTGATACGTTTTTATGCATTTTTGACTATAAAAAGAAAAAGACATCCTACCAATCTTTGTAGAATGTCAAGTATTTTTATATGGTGGACCTCGCCGGGATCGGACCGGTGACCTCCTCCATGCCATGGAGGCGCTCTCCCAGCTGAGCTAGAGGCCCACTTAACGTTTTTTTACGCTTTTATAATATAACTAATTATCATTAAAAAAGCAATCGCTTTTATTAAATTATGTAGGTGAAAACCATAAAATATTCTGAATGTTAATCTTTTTGATTTTCTTTATTAGAAATACTCTCTTTCTTATCGGCTACAAGAAGATATTTATCGATTAATTTAAGTTTATTTAAGATTATTATAATGAGTGGAATTAATACAATTTGAAGAACGATTCCTGGCCAAGCTGTAATAAAAGCTCCAGAAAGAAAGATTGCAAAAGTAAAACCATCACTTGATGCTAAACCAATAAAGGTTTTTACGAGTCCCCAAACAAGTCTTCCAAGAAGCATTGCAATGATTAAACTAAGATAAGTAGAAAATATTTGATTAAGTTTAAGTTTTCTAGCAAATAAATTATATAAAAATCCACTAACAAAACCATAAGTAGCAAGTTCAAAAGCCATCGCAAAAGAGGTTGGATAAATTGGTGGCATTCCAAAAAGCAACGAACGAGTTAAAGGAGTGACAAAACCTAATAATAATCCATAATATGGTCCAAGAACAAATCCAGCAATAATAACTGGAATGTGCATAGGCAAAAGCATACTGCCAATCTCTGGAATTTGTCCAGTAAGTAAAGGTAATAGCCAACCCAAAGCTAAAAACAACGCGAATAAAATAATCTTAGTCAGTTCAATTCTTCTTTTAGTCATAATAATTCCTTATTTTCTTTTATATTATAACAATGAAAACCATTTAAAACTAATATTATACAAATCAAATTTTTATACATAATCAAATAGATATTCTAATCAATAATAATCTATTTATTTTTAAGTGTTAGAACTACTACTATTATTAGTCTCTAAAGCACAAAGTTTTTTAAAAATAGAAGTAGACAAAATAACTTTAGCCACGATGCCTACAAATATTCCTGTGATAATTGAAGAAAGGAAAATTACTGGATAATAATAAATTATGGTCCAAGTATTCATATAAATCATCGCAACTACTATTTGTCCACTAACATGGAAGATCGAACCAATGACTGAAATTACAATAACGGTTAAATTCTTAGCGATTTTTTTAATAATGAACATCACGATTAAAGATAATATCGCTCCTGTTAAACTCATAAAAAAGCCCATCTGAAAAATATTACCCAAAATTAACGAGGACACAATTACTCTTAATAAAGTAACCCCTAAAGCATAGAAAAATCCATAGCCATATAAAACAAGAATAATTGCAATATTTGCTAACCCAAGTTTAACACCTTGTAAACCAATGCTTGGAATAAAGGATTCGACAATACTTAAAACGATTGCCATAGATGTAAGAATAGCAATAGTTGCAATTTTTTGAATAATTTTATGATTTTTCATCTTAAATTACGATATCCTCATTATCCGTATTATCAAAAAGAACTATATAAACTTTGTTATATAAACAAACAATTGGGGTATTTGTAGTACTAACACTACCTTGTTTAACACAATCTTGATGAGGGCAAGAAGAATAGATAACTCGAATGGCGTTATATTTAACACCAACAATTAAATCATCATAAAGTCCTGTTACAGTAATCTCTCGCTCTTCTTCTTTTTCTTTGGATAAGTTTATTTCGGTTATCTCGCTATTTGAATCAGTAATCTTGGCAATTAAACTATCACTACTGGTCTTAATTGAATTAATAATAATAAATGAAGCAGAGCCAATAAGTAGAAGGATTGTAATAATGATGATATCCCATTTATATTTTTTAAACATAAAGATTTATTCCTTCACTTTTATAAGTTACAGATTTATTATCAATCACCATTACTTCAAAATTATTTTTATTAGCTAAACTTATAATAAAATTTTGATCCATCAACATAAAAACTGTGGAATAAACATCACAAAGCGTGGCATTATCATTAATCACCACAACCATTTCATGATTAGCGAGTCCACTACCAGTAAATGGATTGACAATATGAGTATAAATATTGTTATTATAAGTAAAATATTGTTCATCGTAAGAAGAAACTCCAATAGCAGTTTTTTCGGCAGTAAAACCTAAATCAAGATTTTTAAGGCCAACTTTAAAAGGATCGCCACTTTCTTTTTCACCAAGGATTATCGAAGAATTTCCTCCATTAATTAAATAATATTTAATGTCTTCCTTGCTAAATTTTTCTTTTAATAAATTTAAAACATATCCTTTAGTTATGGCTCCTAAATCAAGTTTTGCTCCACCTTCAATCTTTACTTTATTCCCTTCAATTATAAGTTTAGAGTTTTGCATAATTTCAAGTTCTCTATTAATGTCAACTTCACTTGGAAGGGTTTCGTTTTCAATGGCTTCTTTCCATAATAAAGATAAGCCACCAATTAAGGGATTAAAATATCCTTCAGTGGTATTTTCAAGTTCAATACTTTGTTTTAATAAAGTTAGTAAATCATCGTCTACATCAATAAAATTAGTTGCATTATTTATAGTATAAAGATTATTAACTCCTTCATATCCACTATAAGGATCACAATACTTATCATATTTATAAATTGTGGCTTCTAAGTCATCAAGATTTACACTTGGTTCATTATAAAAATTTAAAGAAACAAAACTAGAATAAGCAAAGATTGTTTGACTAACGGTGGTATTACCACATGAAGTAAGTGCAAAAACAAAAAAAGAGGATAGTAAACGAAATAATATTTTTTTCATTTTTAATCCTCCTTAATGTTCTAATTATATTTTAAGATTTACTTTAGTTCCATCATCATTTGGATGTTCATCCATATACTTAATAATTGGATCAAAAGTGTTTTCTTTTTTACCAATCTTACATTTACTAACTTGCGTTTCTTTACCAGTAACTAAGGCTTCAGCAAGATTTTTACATCCGGCATATCCACAAGCACCACAATTATAATTTGGTAACATCTTGGTAACATCTTCAATTCGTTTATCTTCTTTCACATAAAAGAAAATGGAAGCAATTCCTAAACCTAAACCAAAAACTAGTCCTATTCCAGCAAGAATTAAAAAAGCATATAAAATGGTCATTAATTTTTTTTCTCCTTCTTTTTACTTTCTTCATCACTTTTCTTACCAATGAAGAATTCACATTCTTCATGGTTACAATGACTACAATTAAACTCACTTCGTTCTAATTCTCTAGCCCCTTTTGGTAAAGGGATCTTTTTATTAATTCGATAGAGAATAATAAATATTAAAGCCAAGACAACCACTAAAGCAATAGCTAAAATAACAATTACATAGGTTGGCATATTATAAACTCACTAAACCAATAAAACCTAAGAAAGCTAAACTCATTAAACAAGCGGTTATTAAAGCAATTGGAGTCCCTTTTAAACATTTAGAGGTATTCGCACTTTCTAAACGATTTCTGATACAAGCAAAGACAACAATTATTAATAAGAATCCGAGAGATGTACCTATGGCGTTAGCCATCGAAAGAGCAAAATTATATTGCATATCCGTATTTGCTTGTACAACACCTAAAACAGCACAATTGGTGGTAATTAATGGAAGATAAATACCAAGAGAATTATATAAACTTGGTACATATTTTTTAATTATAATAGCCACTAATTGAACAAGCGAAGCAATAACTAAAATATAGGTAATTGTATCCATGAATCCAATATCTAATGGAACTAATACATAGGTATAAATTGGCCAACAAATCGCCGAGGCAAAAACAATTACAAAGACGACTGCGATTCCCATTCCTAAAGAAGATTCAACTTTAGTAGAAACACCAATAAAGGAACAGCATCCATAGAATCGAGAAAGCAAAACGTTATCTATAAGCATTGCACTAATAATTGCTAAAACAAAAGTTACAATGGCATTGGTCATAATTATTTAACCTCCTTTTTAATATTTTTATTTGTATCACCGACAAGTTTAGCTGCTAAAGCTTCCGCAGCAGCTTTTTTAGCTAGTCTTTCTTTAACTTGTTTATGTTCATTTTTACGATTTTTATAGAAAGCAATTACCATTAAGATTAAACCAAGGACTAAGAAAGCTCCAGCAGGTAATTGGAAGAAACTCATCTTTAAAGCTGAAAGAGGTGTAAAAGAGAAATAAGGAATAAACGTCAAGATTGTTCCCATAGATATTCCACCCGTTCCTAAAATCTCTCGAATGAAAGCCATAATAACTAAAGCAAGAGTATAACCAACTCCCATTCCGATTGCATCAAGAAAGGAATCATAAACCGTGTTCTTACTAGCAAAAGCTTCTGCTCGACCTAAAACAATACAATTCACGACGATTAAAGAAATGAAAACACCTAAAGTTGAATATAATTCTGGTAAAAAAGATTCACAAAGCATCTTAATAATCGTTACAAAAGAAGCAATAATCACAATATAACAAGGAATTTTTATTTCTTCAGGAATAATTTTCTTAACCATTGAAATAACAAGATTTGAACCAATTAAGGTAATTAAAAAGAGAATTCCCATACCTAAAGCGGCTTCTACCGATTTAGTTACTGCTAAAGCAGGACAAGTTCCAAGCAAACCAATAAATAAAGGATTTTCAATGAAGATTCCTCGTGTAAGGTTTTTAATATGTTCTAATTTTTTACTATTTTCCATATATCCCCCTTAAGCAATCCTACTCTTCGCATCACTATAAGCTTCTTTTAGCATATTGCGGATAAGTTTTGCCCCATAAGTTGCTCCACATTTTACATCAACATTATCAATATCACTTACTTTGTTACCACTATTATAAGTTGATTCAACATAATTATTGATTGTAGAGGCAAAGGATTCAGTATTTTCGGTAATTACGACACTTTCGACATTTAAAGATATGTTAATACCCGTTAATAAAGTAATTCCTCCATAAGAGTTCTTTCCACTTAACTTATAAACATATCCTTGTGCTGTGGAGACAGCATCTATTGCTTCCCAAGCATTAATAATATAAGATTTTTCGCCACTTATTTCTAATTCAGTAAAAGTACTATTAGCAAAAATCTTTTCAAAAGCAGCATTTTCTTTTTTAGTGTTATTTTCAATAATGATAGGTGCAGTAAAATAATTAACAACCCCAATTAAAGCGGCACTAATTCCAGCAATGGCGCAAAGAATAAGAGAAGTTTTTAAATATAAATGTAAATTTTCTTTTTTCATATTTATTTTCTCCTATAAGCCTAAAAAGATACAAAGACTGGTAATTCCTAAGATCGCTAAAACAATGATTAAGTGTTTATAGTTATATTTATTAGTTGACCATTTATAGTAATCAATAACCGGAACAAAGGTATTAGCAATCAAAATTGCAAAACACATTCCTTCTGGATAAGCACCAAATAATCTAATTAAAATTGTAATTGAAGCAATTAAAGTTCCATAGATTATTCTACCTGGTCTAGTGATTGGAGAAGTTACTGGATCAGTTGCCATAAAGACCATTCCAAACATAAATCCACCACTTAAAAGATGATAAAGCATATATTCAAAAACATTTGAAGCATTAATTGCAATACCAGCAAATAAAGACATTAAAACAAAGGTAACAAGCATTGAAAGCATGATTCTAAAATCTGCACTACGTCTAATTAATAAATAGATACCACCAATTAAGATACATAAAGCACTGGTTTCACCAATTGCTCCAGGAACTGTTCCAATAAATAAATCTAATAATGAATAAGGCATATTTGCAAGACTACCAGCTACCGAAGAAGTGCCTCCCGTAATTACATCATATAATTGATTTAAAGGAGTTCCTCCCGCTACTACATCATAAAAAGCATTTCCACTATATGTCCAAGTTGATCCAAAACATAAGGCAGCAAAAATACGTCCAACTCCCGCAGGATTAAAGACATTTTGTCCTAAACCACCAAAGAGTAATTTTGCAAAAACAATGCCAAATAAAGCTCCAGCAAATACTTGATACCAAGTAGAGGAAGCAGGCATAATTAAAGCAAAAATAATCGCACTTACTAATGGGGATAAAATATTTGTAATACTAAAGTTCGAATATGATTTAATAAACTTCTCTTTGAAAGTTCGTTTAACTCCATCATATGGGCCAATATTTCGTAAACCAACATAAACAAATTCAGCCAGAAGCATCGTGATGACACTTACTAAAATAACTTTTAATCCAGCAAGTCCATTCATGACTAAACCAAAAACAAGTGTTGGAAGAAGAGCAATTAAAACATCAATCATCATGCGCGAAACACTNGATTTTCTTCTTAGGTGGGGAGAAGTTTCACTAATAAATTCCATATTATTTTTTAACCACCTTTACTAATAATTTTGCCCTACGGACAAAATCGGTAACTCTAATTTTAGAGGTACAAGAATATGAACATAAACCACATTCAATACAAGCTTTAACATTAAGTTTATTTAATTTGTCTCTATCTAGTATTTTCACCGCATTCATGATGGTGACTGGTTCAAGTCCTACAGGACACGAATAAACACAAGATCCACAACGAATGCAAGGTTCAACTTTATATTTTTTTTCATTTAAAATAATGATTGAGGTAACAGTTTTAGTTATGATAACATCATCAGTTACACTAGCAACACCCATCATTGGTCCACCCATAATGAAGACTTTTTTCTCTTCATTTGTATAACCACCAACCATTGGTAATAAATCTTTAAAAGAAGTACCAATTTTAACTCTAAAGTTTTGTGGTAAAACAATTCCATTACCATTAACAGTAATATTTCGTTCAATAACTGGCATATTCCATTTAATTGCGCGCCAAATTCCAAGACAAGTTGAAATATTAAAATTCATAATGCCATATTTTGCAGGTAAAACGCCAGTTGGTATTTTAATACCGGTGGCACTTTTAATCATGGCAATTTCCCATCCTTGTGGAAAGAAATTACCAACCTTACAAAAACTTATATGATCATTTGGATAAATTTTTAAAACGGAATCCCAAAGAGCAGCTAAATCAGTATATTTTTTCTTAATACAAATAATGGCTTTTTTAGCTCCAAAAGCTTGCATGGCATATTTAATACCTGCAACTACTTCATGAGTAAATTCGAGTTGAATACGATGATCACTAGTTAAGTATGGTTCACACTCAATACCATTAACAAGTATCGTATCAATTGGATCAGTTGTTTGAAATTTAATATAAGTAGGAAAGCTTGATCCTCCAAGACCAACTAGAGCTTGCTCTTTAATGATATTTGTCATATCTTCTCTAGTAAGTTTAGCAATCTCTTCATCACTTCTTTCATAGACACTATCAACATATTCTTCTTTAAAATCATTTTCAATTTTAATAAAGTTAACTTCTTTTCCAGAACGATGGAAATGTTTTTCATAACCAACAAAAGTGCCACTAACCGTAGCATGGATGTTTTGTTCAAAGAAGCCACCATTACGTTTACCAATTACTTCACAACACTTAACATGATCACCTACTTTAATATAAACTTCAGCCGATGAGCAACGAGCATTATCAGTAGCAATATATACATACTTTGGTTTAACAAAATTACGAGTTGGCAAATAAGTTGTTAATTTGTAAAGGTCTTTTATGACCGTTGTTTTAGCTATCATATGTAAAATTATAACACCTTATTAGATAAGGAGAGATAGGAAAATGACAAATTATGCAAAAGATTTAAAAAATAGAAAAGCAAAAATTATTGTTTAAAAGTTGCTTGAATATAGTTAGCTATATCGAGAGGTGGATTATTCTTTCGAGGAAAATCATTTGGTAATCTCTTACATATATCTATAAGTTCCTTTGCATCGCATGGAGAAAAAATATATAAATATGATTTAGCCCTTGATGATCCTGTATAAAAATCAACTCCATTTAAAATTGCATCTTTATCACAATCTATTAATATAATTACATCAGCCTCTAACCCCTTGAAAGTTCTTATTGTCAAAACTTCAATTTTCTTGTCGCCAGAGGTATAAAAATTATTATCTATGCTATCACTTAACGAACATTTATCAACAGTTGAAAATGTTAAAATTTTAATAATAGAATCATTTTTTCTTTCTTCTACAATTTTATCTATCTTCTTCATCAAATCGATTTTACTTTGGCCAAAATAAATAATTGGTTTTATCCCAGTATAGGCACCATCAAAGCAATTAGCTTTTTTGTTAAATACACTCAAGGAAGATGAGGCAATATTTTTTGTATTTCTACAATTCTTATGTAATGTTATTTTTGACTCTAACTGATTGACTAAATCAGGTAGTTTACTAGATTGGACTAATTGATTCTTATCATAAAAAAGATAAAAAATACCATCAGCCTTGCAAGAGCATTGATATAAAAATTCAATTATTCCACTATTTTCAATATCATCAATGCCAAAATCTTGTGCTTCATCAATAATAAAATTTTTATATTTAAAGATTCCTTTTTCAATCTCATTTTTTATTTCCTTATGAAGGTTAACAAAATCATTCACACCTTTATTTTTGTAAGACATTAAGAAACCATCAATTGTATAAACATCAATATAATTATCTTGGCCAGCTTTTATATTTGAAAGACTGCTTTGTAAATAATCTTTTAATCTAGAATTAAAACACAAAAATAAAGTATTCTCTTTTTGATCATTTAAAAGTCTCGCTTTTTCAAGCGCTATCATTGTTTTTCCGGTTCCTGCTGCGCCGCTTATAGCAACACTTTTTTGTTCTGATAAAAAATCCAAACAAATCATTTGTTCATTAAGTAGAATATTAAGCTTATAATTATTTAATTTACTATCAAAGGTTTCGATAACTCTAAAAGTTGGTTTAAGAAATAAATCAAAATATTTTCTTCCTTCGTCTTTAGTTAATTTATTTTCAATAACAACACCTTTATAATCCGAACTTTTGCTAGATAAAATATCATAACTCATAATTGTTTCAATTTCTTTTTCAGGATTAGAAAAAGCGGATTTGGACATTATAAATGTTGTATTGTAACCACCAATAAATTTCTTATCATCAAGCTCTTCTCTAGAAAACGAAGGAAACCAAACGCAATAAGAAATTTTACACTTATTATATAATTCAAAAGCTACACTATTACCAGCACAAATTGATTTAATTTTATCTATTAGATTAATTTGATTATTTTGTGCTTGTTCAAATGGAGAATAACTCATTTTATTATTATCACTATAATACCATTGCCCGTTATCATCACATCTAACACGTCCATTTTTTGCTTCTACACAAAGAATACCTAATTTATAATTAAAAATGATGAAATCACATTCATTATCCCTTACTAAATCATGTTGCCCTTCGGTTTGAATAATTCTTTTGAAATTATATGAATAAAAAACATAATAATCATCATCCAAATGATTTTTAAGTGCATTATACATTCCTTTTTCATTGCTTTTTTCATCAAAATACTTACATTCATCCGGTATCATGTGCGCTTTTCCCATAATCATTTCCCCACAAGTTCTTTAAAAGTCTCATCATCAAAATTTTCATCTATAATAAAAGTGTGCCACTTTGTATCATGTTTAAGTTCTATATAACTTTCTTTTTTAATTGAGTTGAATAAAACTATTTTTTTATTTTTCCAAATTAAATCAGGTATAATTTCACTTCCTTTATCA
>JGI20225J14565_1000150_pt1 | contig 15182 bp, 10 predicted proteins | sample BioMet4_FD_14565 | JGI IMG/M metagenome (IMG submission 14565) | reverse complement strand
CATGAAGAGTGTATGAAATATCATTTATTGTACCATCATAACCAGTTTCTTTAACACTAATTAAATCGGCTAAGGTAATTTCGGCTGTAGGAGTAATATTAGCATTACTTGGTAACTTTACGTTAACGAGATATTTGGTAATAGCATTAATTGGATTACCACGAGCATCAGTGATTTTTGTTTGATAAGTTACGGTATATCTATGATTTTCATCAACTTCAGAAGTCGTAGTTTCAAGGCTTGGGGTATAAGTTGATTTTAAGAGAGAATTTTCAACTGAAAAACCTGTAGTATCAATTTCATTTAGATTAAATAGTTGGGTAGTTTGCATAGTAAATTCATTAGTAGCAACTAATAAAACTTTCCCTTTTGAAGCATAAGTGGCTTTAGAAAATTCAACATATTTGCCATTACTATCTTCTTTAACATCATACAAATCACCATTTAAGGTAACACTACTAACATTGCTTTCAAGATCAATACGGACATTGGTACCAGCTTCATCAACAACTTTTTTACCAATAACAGGAATTTGAGCTTCGCCACCTTTAATAGCTAAAGGATAAGATTTAATAATCGTTGAACCATAAGCAAGATTATATGTAAACTTAAGGGTATAATCGCCGACTGGATAAACAAGACTACCATCACTTTTAACAAATTGAATTTCAAGCATTGCTTTACTACAAGTAATAGTTCCTTTATCATTTAATAAAATTAATGATTTTAATAGCGTACCATCATTAAAAGTATAATTTTTATCTTCATTAAGATTGCTAAGAGTATAGGTGTCAACAACATTATTTGAACTATCAATGATTTCTACTTTGTTATTATCGATATTACGATAAATTACTTGTTGAATTGAGATGTAATTCGATAAGTTTTTAATGCCAACATTTAATTTATCATCAGTTCGTAAAATTGGTTTACCAAAAAGTTTTAAATTAGTATCGCCAGAAACAACACTTGAAAAATTACCAAGAATTGAATCTTTAGATGAAACAATTGTAGATTCAAAATCAACGTTGGCTTTGCTCAAATTAGTTTTGTAAGCACTATTAAGAATATCTGAACCAGTTAGCGCACTACTATCAGTTGCTTCAAAATCAAATCTTCCGACACACTCAGCTTGACTATAATCGCCATAGAATCCCATATATGGAATTGAAAGAGTATTATCAGTACTATCAGTTGGAGTTAAAACAACATAACCTTCAAGGTAGGTACCATTAGTAAACTTATTTAAGATCGCTTTAGAAGCACTATCAACAGTGTAATCAATATCAAATGAACCTTCTCCACTTGGAATCGTAACTTCTTGTTCTTTATCTCCAATTAAAGTATTGAATAAAGAAACTTCGGTATCATCTTTAGCAGTGGCTGGACATTCGACACTTAACTTAGCAGTATATTTTTTACTATTAGCAGTTTCATTATGTGTTTTAACGGTAAACTTAATATGCCCAGTTGAAATGTTTTCATCGTTTTTAAGTTCGATCTTAGCTTTATTATTGACACCTTCTAAATAGGTATCACATTTAACTGCTTTAGCAATATTTGGTTGACCAGCTCCTTGTTTTCTAGGAGTATAGTAAGCTCCATTAGATTGAACGATTAATTCAGCAGTCGATTGAATTCTTTCAGTAAGTGTTTTTTGATATGCTACACGTTCTTCGGCAGTAGTAGCACTAGTATCACTTAAAATAGAAGCAACTACGCCAGTATAATTTGGTGCTGCCATACTGGTACCACTCATTAATTCATATTTTTTTGCAGTACTATCTGAATTACTATAATAGACACCACCATAAATATTTTCCCCTGGAGTAATAATATCTGGATTCAAACCTAAATCAAAAGTTGGACCTTCACTAGAGAAGCCAGAAACTTTTTGAGTATAAAGAGAAGATTTTTGCACTGTGCTATCGTATTTAGCACTTAATCTACTACTAGCAACAACGGTACCATATTTAGTATCTGCAAAAGAGCCAATAATACCAGTATCAACCATATCAAATGTGTTATTTGAATAATCACCAAAATCATTAGTTTGAACATTATCTTTAATATAAGAACCTTTACCTTCGTTACCAGCTGAAATTGACATAATAATACCTTTTTCAGTTAAGTTTTTGACGGCATGCTCAAAACCAGTACTAGTTTCATCTTCTTCTTTTTCACGAATTTTTGAATCTTCGATTATGGGTGAACCAAAAGAAAGATTAATTACATCAGCGCCAATTTTAACTGCATCATTAAGGGCTGTTAAAATAGTCTCATCAGAGGCTGAACCAGTTTTATCATCACTAGAAATTTTCATCAAAGCGACTTGCGCATTTGGAGCAATTCCAGTATATGTACCATTAGCTGCCGCAATACTTGCCACATGAATTCCATGGGTATTATCAGCAGTAGCCGTAGATGGAGTCAATGTATTATCTTTATCGGCATAATCATAATAAAATGGAATCTTATTATTGTAATAAGTCGTTCCTTTTGCTGATAAAGTTTTTTCAGTTGCTACATTTTCGATTTCTGATTTCTTATATTTCACACTAGCATCAGGAAGGTCAGTAAAACATTCATGATTAAGTTGGAAATAGTTATCTAAAATAGCAATTAAAGTGCCTTTACCTTGATTTGTAGAACCATCCGCACTCATATCCAGACGAGAATAGTTTTCTGGTATATCACTTGTTGTAGCAAAAGTTTCATTATCTTCTTTAACACTTTGAGTGACATAAGTATTATTTTTAGTGACACTTCTAACGGTGTCGAGGCCTTTTAAAGTTTCTAAAGCATCGTGATTAACTTTAACAAAAACAAAATTTCCAATTTCAGTTAAATTATTTTCAATATTAAAATTATAACCAACACTACTAGTTAATTCTGCTTTGAATTTTTGAAGAACTACTTTACGAGATTCTTCACTTTCACCAAGCTCATCCTTCAATTCAACTATTGCAAGCGTATCCTTTGTTGGCAATGGATTATTAGAAAATAACCCGCTACCAATGAAACTAATTCCTAAACAAGATACAATTAAAGACATATATACTACTTTTTTCATAAAAAACCTCACATTCAATTATCATAAAGAAGAAAAGATTTTTGTAAAGGAAAATCAAGTGACATTAATCGATTGCTTATATCTTCATGACTACTTACATCTTCTTCTTTATTTTTTTAATGACAATAATAGCAACAATACTGCCTAGTGCTATTGCTCCAACTCCAACCACTAAACCAATAATAGTTCCGGTTGAAAAAGGAGAATCATCACTAGAAGAATTAGATGTTGTATAAACAACCATTAATTGACCATTACTTGTAGAGGTCGAGATAACTCCATCGTATAAACTAAAATTAACTAGACTTAAGGAACCATTATCCCTCACATTATAAACTTGAATCATTTTACTATCCGCTGTGTATTTACTTGGAACTTTAAAAGTAACATTATAACTATTTGAAAAAACAATATTTGATTCATTACTATTTTTAATAACAAAATCTATATAGTAAGCATCACCACTATCCGTAGTTGTTTTACTCGATAAACCGACAGTAAGTGTATCACCAAGCGATAATTCTTCGCTATATACTCCATAACCTTCATCTAAGATCGTAGACATCTTTAAAAGATAGAAATTAGAATTTCCATAGATATCAATAAAAGTCAAAACTAAATTATCGATAGAAGAATAATCACTATATTTAAGATCAACATAATAGTTACTATTTTTTGTACCAAAAGTAACTTCTTTTTCGTTTGCTAAAACTTTATTCATCGAATTACCATTAAAATTAACGCGAATATATTTTTCATTATTATCGCTAATAATTTCACGATTTAAAATTACTGGTGGATTTTCTTTATCAACATTAACAATATTTAAGTGATAAGTTTTGCTTTGAGTAGCGCCACTTGCTAAAGAAAAATTAAAGACTAAATCATAAAGACCTTCTTCATAAAGTAATTCGTTGCCCGAAGAAACAAGATTCAATTTGAAAAAGCCCCTGTTTGCTATATAATCACCCTTAATTAAACTTGAAGTTGCTAGCGATTTTACTAATTCATGTTTAGAAGATTTAGAGGTATCATCAAGTAAATTATTTATAAAACTATTATAAACTACTTTATTTGTACTTTTATTAATTAATTGAACATTATTATCAATACAATTTCGATTAATATAGGCTTGTAAGACAAGGTATGTTGAGGTATTTGCCACCCCAACTTTATAAAAATCATTTGTTGTATCGTAAGTAAGCTCTTTTCCATAAGCAGTAAGATAAGTTGTATTGGCCTTTAATCCATTAATCATGGAAGTAGTAATTTCGGAATTACTACCAACAAAATGGGAACCAAAATCTAAAGATGATTTTTTATTATCTGCGCACAAAGAATTTAAAACATCAGAACCATAAACTTTAGAAGGATCTTTTTCAAAATTAAAAGGTTCTAAGACGGTTTCACTATTATAATCACCATAAAATCCCATATATGGAATTGATAAATCTTCATCACCATCTAAAGATGTCAAAATCGCATATCCTTCTAGATAGGTACCATTTTCAAAATTAGTCAGATATTCTTTATTTTCTTCAGTAATAGCTAAATTAAAATCTAAAGAAGAAGTACCACTTGGAATACTTATCGTACTTGTTGAATCATTAAGTAAAACGTCTTTATCGGTTTGAAAATAGTGATCTTTTAAAGTGGTATAAACATCATCAGTTTTAGTTAACTCTGGGGCTTCAATTACAAGTTTTACTTGATACTTTTTAGTCGCATTTGCATCGTTATGAGTTCTAACATTAAAACTTACTTTTCCGTTTTTAATATTATCATTATTTTTTAATTCAACTTTGCTTGTTCCATCTACATTTCCTTCAAGATAGACTTGACTATTAATTGCCCCACTTACATCAACTTTTCCAGCTCCAACTTTTCTTGGACTATAGTAAGCACCATTTGCTTCTAAAAGTGGATCACTTGTCGACATGATACGCATCATTAAAGATTTGCGATAAGCACTTCTTTCATTTTCGTTTGTAAAAGTTTTATTGCTTAAAACATTAACCATTGCTCCACTTAAATTTGGTGAAGCCATACTAGTTCCACTATAAAAGGCATATTTATTTGTTTCACTACCTATTCCACTATATATATTAGTTCCTGGAGCGGCGACATCTGGATTTAAACTTAAATCACTAGTCGAACCATCACTTGAATAAGAAGCAGCATACTCTTTAGAAATATTAATTTCCTTATCAGTTTCACTAGCTAACAATGCACCATCACTAGATTTAATATATCCAGTAGGAACATAAAATTTTTTATCAAGACTTTTAAGATCCATATAACCTACTTGTGCGGTACCTTTGCTATTATAAATTAAAACTGCAATGGCCCCATTATTGACAGCATTGGTAACTTTATCGACAAAACTAAGAGTTCCACGTTCGATAACCGCAATTTTATTATTTACATCGATATTTTCATAATCACTAACATCACCAAGATTTGGAATCATTACATATGGTAAGGTGATTGAAGATTCATCTTTTTTAATAAGACTATAAAAAGGTAATGGAGTATCATAGACTTGCGTTTGTGTAGTTCCGTTTTCATCACTATAAGTATGATTAATAATCTGATCACGAACACGAATAGAAACACCACTTTTAGTTGAAATACTACTAGGAATATTTGCATTTTCTATAACATTAAGAGAAGCAATGCTATTAACTGAATTTGATGCTGAAAAACTTCCAAGAAAACCATTTTCAACACTAGCAGTTGTAGAATTTTGATAACTCGTCAATTCAAAACTTTCTTTACCATCATTACCAGCAGCAACATTAGTCATAATTCCTTGATTTTTTAGTTTATTAAAAATAGAAGCATATGTACTATCAAAATCAAAATCATAAAGAGCATTACCAAAAGACATATTGATGGTATCAACATTCATAATGGCACAATCATTTAACGCCTTGATAATCGCTGAATCCACAAAACCACCAGCAGAATTCGTAACTCTCATTAAAGCAAGTTGGGTATTTGGCGCAGCACCAATTATCGTATTATTGGCTCCTAAAATACCTGAAACATGGGCTCCATGATACTCAATATTTTGACTAAAAGTCATCTTCACATCATTAGTAACGTAACTATAATAAAATGGAATTTTAGAATCTTTATAGCCAGCATTTTTTCCACTAAAACCACTACTATTTTTAAAACTATTAATTTGCGTTTTACTATATCGAACATCTCCACTCAAATCTTTAAACATCTCGTGATCTATATTGAAACTATCATCTAATATTGCTGAGATTGTTCCACTTCCATCGTTTGTGGTAGAAGGAATATTCATATCAATTCTTGAATAGTTTTGGTCTGGACCATTTTTGTCTACAAAAGTATCATAAGAATAGGCATCATAATCAGCTTCATAAGTTTTATTTTTTCGAATATTATCAACTAAGTTTAAAGAAGAAACTGTTTCATAAACGCTTGAAGGAATATTTAACATTAAAATATTACTACAGCCGGTAAGAGTTGAGGTAACTCGATAATTAAAGCCAATTGTATTATTTAACTCAGAAATAAAACTTTTTTGAACTAAATTTCGCTCTTCACTACTTGTTCCATTAATATCTTTTAATTCAACAATTATTTCTTTGTCACATGGCGAAAGTTTAGAAGTTGATCTTCCATTAAAGAGAGAGAATCCAACGATTCCAATAAAAGGAATGATTAATAAATAAGTTTTTTTCATAAAATTTTCTAATTAAAAAGGCTATTTCTAGCCTTTTGATTATAACATTAAATTATTTATATATTTATAATTTATTTTTATCTTGAAGTTCTTTTAGTAAACAATATAAAGCAACTAATAAACCAAGTGCTAAGAAACTTGCCGTAAAAATTGTTCCAAGGCCAATTACGGCATCACTTGTATTACCAATTATTGGAGCGGCACAAAAATATAAAATGCTTGCTACACCATAAAAAGCACTGATTGTACTGAATAAAATTATTGAAGTCATCTTGGATAATTCTGTATGACAGAAATAAAGAATAACTAAGATAACACTTAAAATAAGGCCAAAAAGTGATAAGCACCAAGCTAAAGTGAGTGGACCACAATTTTTAACCTGATTTGAGGTAGAATATCCACCACCAAAAATTCTGGTGTATAAACTATATTTCCAAACAACCGAACTAGCATTACTGCTTAAAGCTTCTCCAATAGGAGAAATCATCGTAGCTCCACCAAATGTGGCAAGCAATATTAATAGAGCGATTTTCATGTATTTCTTCATAATATAGACTCCTATATATACGTATTTATTTTAAATAAATATATGAATTTTACAATAACATTTTTTATAAAAATGAGAGAATATAAGATATTAATCACAAAAGAACGAACTAAAAGTTGTAAACTGAAAAATTTAAATTGCAACAATTAAACTTTACGAATAATTAAGTAAATAATATCTAAAAAAATCAAAGGAAAATTATAAATCTATTTCCTTGTCTTCTTTAATAAAATTAATTTTTGCATCATCAATGGTATCGAGAAATTCAAAATTCACCACTTTAACATGTTTAGAAATAAAGTAAGTATCAACTGATTCCCACATAAAAACCCAGCTAGCAATCTCAAAAAAGAAATTTACAATATTTGGAGCGCTTGTCCATAAAGTTGATATTAAGTGAGCAATAATTAGCATGGAAAAACCCATCAAAAAGAAAATAACACCGATCTTTCGGGCTTTACGAATTTCCCGAAAAGCTAAAATTTTCTTTGCTTCATAAGATTTACGATAATTAGCAATAAACTTTTCTTGATCTTTTTCTTTGATAACATTTGAAGAATAAATATTAATCTCAAAATTTGTGAATCCAGGATGCCATTCATGTTTAGCACTATCTTCTATATAATCAACAAAATCAGGATTAAGCATGTAGTTAGATTCATAACTAAATGGACTATATGCTTCTTTAATTGAATCAAGATGAAGGCCAATTGTTTTAACTTCAACGACTCGCTTTACCTTTTTTTCTTTTTTCTTGCTCATAAATTATTTTCCTTGTTCTGCATTAATGATAATATATTTCTATGGAAAATAAAGACACTATTTATAATGAAATATTCAAAAACTTTCAAAGTTTACTTACTTCTAAACACCCTCTTAAACCGATAACTATTTATAGTAATCTCGTCATTATTATTAAAAAAGTTTTAACAAAAGCAAGTTGGGTTGGTTTTTATTTTATTAATGAAACTAAAGATGGCGTGGATTTAGGGCCTTATTCTGGAGACCTTGCTTGTAATTATATTGATATTAATCGGGGTGTTTGTGGGCAAGCAGCAAGACTTAAGAAAACAATTATCGTCGAAAATGTTAAAGATGTTCCTTTTCATATCGCTTGTGACGCTCTTTCGCAAAGTGAAATTGTGGTTCCTTTAATAATTAATAAAGAGGTTATAGCTCTTTTAGATATTGATAGTCACGAAGCCTCTGCCTTTGACAAGCAAGATCAAAATTATCTTGAAAAGATTCTTTTAGAATTTGAAAAGTATTTAACTAAATAATTATTTTTTAAAAATAAATATTCGATCAGCTGGAAGATGAATATTTCTTTTATATAAATCTTTTTTAATAAGAAGAAGGCCATTTTTTTCAAATGATTTTATCCAATAATCATCCTCATAAAATGCAATTCTAAACTTACCATTTTGCGCATAATTATGTTCGTCAAGTTTTTCTAATTTAAAGTCTTTAGCTTCTTTTTCGTTTAAAAAGAAATTAACCTTGAAAAAAAGAATTCCATCTTTTTTAAGAACTCGATTAAATTCAGTAAAAATATCATCACGAGTTGTTTCGAGTATACAATCAAGAACATTCATACAAATTACAAAATCTAGTGAGGAACTTTTAAGCTTTTTTAGTTCCTCTAAATCTCCATTAATAAAATCAATATGATTATCGATTTTAGTTGCAATAGCCGAAGATTTCAAAAAATCTATCGCATTACTAGATGGATCAATTCCAATTGCTTTAACTAAGTTTTGATTATTATAGTAAAGCAAAAAGAGGTTATAGGTTATGCCACATCCATAATCTAAAATATATTTAGCATCTTTAGAATACTCAAGTAATAACTTATCTAAATTATCACTTGCTAAACAATCTTCTCTTTTAATGATAACAGGATCATTATGGCCATAAGCCTCATCCCAAAAAATTTTAATCTCTTTTTCATCCATATTTTTACCCTAACTATGCACATTAAACATAACATTCTCATTATTAAACATTTTAAACATTAAATAAACAAAGAATGAACTATAAACGATATTTGATAAGATTGATAAACCTAAAAATAGAATATCAATATTTCCATTAATAATTTGCGAAATAGAAGCTGCACCATTTAAAAGAGGAATAAAACTAAAATAAATTGGTGAAGTATCTACTAAAGCAGGAACAATTGAAACAAAAATTATTAAAGCTGAAAATGGTCCAAGATAACTAGATGCTTCTTTGATTGACTTTGCAAAACTAGAAATAAAGGAAGCAAAAGAGATAATCAAAAATAAAATTGATAAAATTAAAAATAGTAACAAAATTATTTCACTAAAACTGAAACTAAAAGTTGACCCATTCATGCCCGCGAAAAGTTTTGGTAAAGAAAGAATTAGTCCTGCAAATGAAGTTAAACCACTAGCTAAACAAACAATTGTTAAACTAAGTATTTTGGCAATTGCTAATTCGCTTCGCTTTATTGGAGTAATCAAAACTAAACCTAATGTACCCCGCTCTTTTTCTCCAGCAATAGACTCAGGAGCAAGTGAAATACAAGTTGAAACAAGTAAAGACATCAAGACCATAGGGATAATAAAAGAAAATACTTTGAGCATTGCGACATTTTTGGTTGATAAATTCGCATCAATTATTTCACCATTTGGACCAATATTAATTGTATAGGTACTATAAATTGGTTGTATTGCACTAGTTGCTAACTCATAAATAAAGTTCGATGCGTCAGTTGCTCCATTATAATAAAAAGAAACATTAGCTTTATTATCTAAAGAAATATTCTCTTCAAACATATCATCAAACTCAATAATTAAATCGTATTTTTCATTAAGCAATTCAACTTTATAATTTGCAATTTCATCTTTATTAACATAAGTAACATTATAAGAATCATTTAAATATTTTAAGGTTGAATTCAAATAATTATCTAATTTAGAAGTCTTAGAATCACTACTAAAGTTATTAGTCTCCACTATTTGATAGTCATAATCTCTAATGGCACTAGTGGTACTAACTTCACCAATAAAATTACCCATTAATGAATAGACAATAAAAATTAGAATGCCTGGAAAAAATAAAGCAGCCAGCATTCGCTTATCAGTGAAAAATCTTCTCAATTCTTTTTTAAGAATTAACCATATATTCTTCATTGTTTTTGCTCCGCATTATATAAATCAAAAAAGACAGCCTCTAAATTTTTATCTTTTGTTACGATATCTTTCAAGTAGCCTTCCTTAACAAGTCTTCCATTAAAAATGATTCCAACACGATCACATAATTTTTCAACGAGTGAAAAGATATGTGTCGAAATAATTATGGTTTTACCTTCGTTTTTTAAATCAATTAAAAAATCTTCCACTTCCTTTGCAGTAATTACATCTAGGCCATTTGTAGGTTCATCAAAAATAATAATATCTGGATTATGAGATAAGGTTATTGCAAGGGAAGCTTTTTGCTTTTGGCCAGTAGAAAGACTACCAATCTTTTGACTCTTAAAATCATTAATCCCAAATTTTTTGAATAATTTATCTTTATTGGTTTCAATATCTTCTTTTGATAGACCGTAAAGTAAGGCCATATAATTAAAGGTATAATCGGTAGTAAAAAACTCATCAAGTTTTAATTCGCTAGTACAAAAACCAATTTTTCCTCGAGCTTTATATAAATCATTATATATATTTTCGCCATCAAAAAGGATTTCTCCACTTGTTGGTTTAATCATTGTAGATATCATTCTTAAGGCTGTTGTTTTACCAGCACCATTAGGACCTAATAAACCATATATTTCGCCATTATTTAAACTAAAAGAAAGATCATTAACAGCAATGATAGACTTTTTGTTTTGGTGTTCTTTACTTGCTTTTGAACTTAATTTGAATTCTTTAACAAGGTGTCTTGCTTCTAATCGAATTTTCATATAAGAATATTACCATAATACTCTTATGGTTTCATTAAAAATTGATAATTATTGAATGGACTTTTCCATCCTCGAATTTTGGTATTTGATTATTATTTACTTTACCATCAAGAGTAATTACCATCTTATTATAAGAAGGATAGTATCCTTTATTCTTATTAATAACAATATTTAGGGTAGTTTTTTCAAGATTTATCTTCGCTTCAAAATGACCCATTTCTTTATTTAAAACAGGAGTAAAAGAAATATAATCTTTATTAAATTTAATTCCCACAATTTCATAAATAGCGAGCGTTAACCATGTAGCAGTTCCACTTAAAATAGGTCCGATATTTTCGTTGGTTATCGAGTTATTATATTGTGTACAGAATCGTGGATTTCCTTTTAAAACATAAGGGTTTTCTAAAGTCTTATATGGCAAGACTCTATCAATCATATAGAAGGAATCATCAATCAATTTTTCTTTAAGGCTTTGATCTTGAATTGTTTTCGCTTTTCTTAACATTGCTACAGCCATCATCATTGTAGCATGTTTAAAGACTCCACCATTTTCACGATCTCCTAAAAAATAATGGTCGGTACTGGCTCCTTTTGAACCCGCACGACTCAAATCATGTTTACTGCAAAGCATATATCCGGCTTCAGTTTTTAAAACTTTATCAACAGTTTCAAGCATATCTTTTATTTGCTTTTCCGAAGCAACATCACTTAATAAACTCCAAGAAAAAGAATTTAAATAATAGGAACCATCAACTTGAGGATCAATTGATAATCCATCGCCTTTACTACCTATATATTTATTGTTATTTTCGGTTTTCTTATTAATTAAAACCCGAACAAAATAATCATTAATATAGGCATCATTATTTAAAGATGTTACCTTTTCATCAATTAATGAATCTAATTCACTAGAATAAGCATTATCTGAAACTAATTCTTTCATGTCTTTTAAAGCAATAATAAGTAAAAAAGCATTCATAATTGATTCACTATAAGTGCTATTTAAAGGAGAACCGTATAGTTTATGAGTCGTTTTCAAATATTTTTTATAGACTTTTTCTTTATGTGGACCATCAAGATAATCGGCATCAATTTTTAAACAATCATTCCAATCAGCTGAATCAAGTAATGGCAATTTATGTTTGCCAATTGATATTTTTGCACTATAAGTAATAATAGATTTTAAAGTATCAATCAATTTTCGTTTTTTATGTGACCCAGCAATGATGAATTTCTCATTAAGAAACTCCTTATCGCCCGTTAAAGTAATAAAGCGATAAACTGCTTCAATAAGCCATATTTGATCATCACTACACATTCCTGGTTCTTTTCCTACATAATAAAAGTTATGGTTTGCATAACCCATTAGATAAACATTTTCAATCCATTTAGTAAGCAAACTTTTAACTAATTTACTTTCGCCAATAGACACAAAATAATACATTGAAGCGTAAATATCTTGAATCTCTCTAAAACCAATTTCTCGATAACCTTTTTGTGTTTGAGCAAAAGAACGTGAAACAAAAGTTTGATAAAGTACTTGGAATGGTAAGGTATTATTTACATAATTATCAAAAAAATTATCACCAGTTTTTATTGAAAGATATTTTTTATAATTACTATAATCACTATCAATTCTATTAAGTTCATCTATCACTTTTGTGTGCTTACTAAATTTAGTTAATAATTTATTGAATTCATCATTTAATTTTTGATAGATATCTAATTTCTTTTCGATATTTGTTGCTCCAACAAATTCATCAAAGTTCTTTGCTTCGTTTTTATTTAAAATAAAATCTTTTTTGAGAGCCAAAAAGCTTGATCCACTATACCTTAAACTGTTAGAAAAATTGTTAAAACCGGTAGGATGAGAAATATCACCACCACCAATAAACTCGATAGCATCTTGTGTAAATGAATCAAAAAAACCTTTATCATCTTTTAAAGTCATAAAACGAATATTATCTTTAAAGTATTTTGGATAGTAATTAGGTACAATCGCACAAACTTTATTGTTCTCATTTTTAAGAATACGAGTTTCAGTAATAACTGTTTGATAAATGATATCAACTTTTGCACAATCTGGATTAGAAAGTCCAAACATATTGGTTACAACAAGAGATAAATTTCTTTTTTTAGAACTTAAATTTTTAATTTCAATTGTCTGACATTCACAAGCACTTGGTAAACCTTTCTCTTGTGGCAAAATAAAAATATTACGAATAATTTCTAACTCATGAGAAAGATATTTAATTGTCGTTTTATTTGGTGAATGAATACATTTTGCTTCACTTGTGTTTTCATCAACTAAAGCACTATAAAAAATCTCTTTTCCATCCTCTAAAATATAAAATTGTCGATTAAATGGATTACCATTTTCACTTGGCAATATGTCCCATCTTGTAGCAAGAATCTGATAAGCTGCTTCGCCTCTAAAACTACCATGACCAAATTCATCAACAACACTTTTTGGAGTAGTTAAAAGTGGATTAGCATATTTCTTTCGGTTACCTAACAATAAATTAACTCCATAATGTGGTCCGATTTTTGGCGATTTTAAATCAATAATTTGATTACCATTTTCATCTAATTCTCCACCATATAACGAAAATGATTTTAATATAGAAACAATTTTGTCTTCAAGCTCTTTATTAAAAGTAATAGATTTTTTCTCGCTAGTTAAAATCTTAATTTTTTCATTTTCAAAAATAACTAAAATTGAATCGTTTAGCATTAAGAAAAATTCACGAAGATTACTATCCTCTAATAATGAACTTGTATATGGAAGTCGTTTTTTAGTATAAGAAACGGCTAATAAAAATGGACAATTAATTTTTAAATATCTTGCATCACTAATTAAATATTCTTTAAATAAATCTTGAGCTTTTTTAAAGGCACCATCTTGATAGTCTCTTGCATTATTTCCGTTGATTTTCATATATATAACCTCATATTTTAATAAAAAATCATCCTAAACTTTAAGGAGGTTCAAAGTGTTTAGGATGATAGTAATAAGAAAATTAACCTTTAACAGCACCACTAGTTAAACCTTTAATGATACTTCTTGAGAAAATAAAATAGACAGCAATTAAAGGCATAACAGCAATTGTCATTAAACAATAGACCTGACCAAAATCAAAGGTTGAAGGATCACTTGCTTTTAATTGTGCAATAAGAATAGGAAGGGTGTAATTTCCATGACTTGTCAAAATCATTGCAGGAAGGAAATAGTTATTCCAAGAAGAAACAAATGCAAAAATAAATTGAACTGCAATTGCTGGCTTGATCATTGGAAGAACCATACGATGGAAAATCCCAATCTCACTTGCTCCATCAACACGACTTGCTTCAATTACTTCAGTAGGTAAAACGCTTTCCATATATTGTTTTAAATAGAAATAACAAACTGGTGAACAAATTGATGGAAGAATAATAGGCCAGAATGTATCCATTAATTTAAGTCCTGGAACCGCACTTTGAATGCTATATAGCATTAAGATCAATCCAAGAGTTGCCACTTGAGTAGGAATCATCATGAATGGCAATAATAAATGTAGTAATTGCTTTTTTGCCTTTAAATGAATAGATGTGTGTAGCATAAGCCGTTAAAGCACTAAAATAAGTAGTAAAAATGGCGCAAATCAAGGCCACCCAAGCTGAATTGAATAAAGCTGAACCAATAGGTAAGTTCTTATTGTTAAATAGATTAGTTAAATTAGTAACTAAGTAGGTACTGAACCATAAAGAAAAATCACGTTGAATATCAACATTACTTCTCGTGCAGTTAACAAGCATAATATAAAATGGGAATAAGCAAACAAAGGCCATGATCAATTATTTAGGTCGAAATAATTTCTTTTCACTAATTTCTAACACCTGTGGCGGATATTCCTTTTATAAAGATGCAAAATTAAGA